>Ga0208887_100032_pt1 | contig 177870 bp, 156 predicted proteins | sample LakWasM106_HOW12_2_FD_183924 | JGI IMG/M metagenome (GOLD analysis project Ga0208887, IMG submission 183924) | Freshwater sediment methanotrophic microbial communities from Lake Washington under simulated oxygen tension - Sediment Metagenome... | ecosystem: Environmental > Aquatic > Freshwater...
CCCGAACAGGACCGTGAAACAGAGTCGCGCCAATGATAGTGAGCATCTCGCTCGCGAAAGTAGGTCAACGCCAGACTCCCATACAGCAAACCCCCTCTACCCATCAGGTAGCGGGGGTTTGTGCTTTGGAAATTTGGATTTTTATCTGGGTCACCGTAGCATTTCGGTCTTTAGGCCGGAAAGATCAGGCTTGAAATCTTGATACTTGCCCCCATCTCCGATGACACATTTTTGTTTCATTGGGAGTTTCAAGCATGTCCGAGTCCACCACGGTAAATCGAGAGACCCTGGGATTCCAGGCCGAAGTAAAGCAACTGCTACAACTGATGATTCACTCCTTGTACAGCAACAAGGAGATCTACCTGCGCGAACTGGTTTCCAATGCTTCCGACGCTTGCGACAAGCTGCGTTTCGAGGCCTTGAACAATAGTGCCCTGTACGGCGAAGATAGCGAACTGAAGATTTGCATTTCGTTCGATAAGGATGCCCGTACGATCACCATTTCAGACAACGGTATTGGCCTGTCGCGCGATGAGGCGGTGGAGCATTTAGGCACCATCGCAAAGTCCGGCACCAAGGAGTTTTTCTCTTCGCTGACCGGCGATCAGGCCAAGGATGCCCACCTGATCGGCCAGTTCGGCGTGGGGTTCTACTCTTCCTTTATCATTGCCGACAAGGTCACCGTGGTTTCGCGCCGTGCCGGTCTGGAGGCTAACCAAGCTGTCTGCTGGGAATCCGGCGGCCAGGGCGATTACACTGTCGAGATGGTAGAGAAGACCAGCCGTGGCACGGATGTGACGCTGCATCTGCGCGAAGGAGAGGACGAATTCCTCAGTGGCTGGAAGCTCAAATCCATCATCCGCAAGTACTCCGATCACATCACGCTGCCGATCGTGATGAAGAAGGAGGAGTGGAATCAGGAGAAGGGTGAGCAGGTCGTCACCGACGAAGAAGAGACTGTCAACCAGGCTAATGCGCTGTGGGTCCGCGCCAAGTCCGAGATCAGCGACGAGCAGTACAAGGAGTTCTACAAGCATGTCGCCCACGATTTCGAAGATCCGCTGGCTTGGACGCATGCACGCGTCGAAGGCAAGCAGGAATACACCCAGCTTCTCTACATCCCGGCCCGTGCACCGTTCGATTTGTGGGACCGCAATGCCCGCCATGGCATCAAGCTCTATGTCCGCCGTGTCTTTATCATGGACGACGCAGAACAACTGATGCCGCTTTATATGCGCTTCGTGCGCGGGGTTGTTGATTCTTCAGACCTGCCGCTCAACGTCTCGCGCGAAATTCTGCAACAGAGCAAGGACATCGACGGCATCCGCAGTGGTTGCACGCGAAAGGTGCTCGGCATGTTGGAAGACTTGGCTGAGAACGACAAGGAAAAATACGCCAAGTTCTGGAGTGCCTTCGGCTCCGTGCTCAAGGAAGGCGTCGGCGAAGACTTTGCCAACAAGGAAAAGATCGCAGGTTTGATTCGGTTCGCCTCTACTCACAACGACATGCCAGAACAGACGGTGTCGCTGGCTGACTATATCGGCCGTATGAAGGAGGGGCAGGAGAAAATCTATTACGTCACCGCCGATACCTTCAATGCCGCCAAGAACAGTCCGCATCTCGAAATTTTCCGGAAGAAGGGCATTGAGGTTCTGCTGCTTTCCGACCGCGTTGATGAGTGGGTAGTGGGTCACCTGACTGAGTTCGACGGGAAGCCCCTCCAGTCGGTGGCAAAGGGCGGCCTCGACCTTGGCAAGCTTGAAGACGAAGCCGAGAAACGGGAGGCCGAGAAAGCGGCTGACGAATACAAGGAACTGATCGACAAGGTAAAGTCATCGCTTGGTGACAAGGTCAAGGACGTCCGTGTTACCTATCGCCTGACCGATTCGCCGTCCTGTCTGGTTTCCGAGGAACACGATCCGTCCGGCAACCTGGCCCGCCTACTCAAGGCGGCAGGTCAGGCTACACCGAACGTCAAACCGATTCTCGAAATCAATCCGCAGCACGTTGTCGTACAGCGCATGAAGTACGAGGAAGCCCGATTCGACGATTGGGCGGCGCTACTCTTCGAGCAGGCAACGCTCGCCGAAGGTGGCCAACTCGACGACCCGGCGGGATTCGTCAAGCGCATCAATGAATTGATGATGGCACTCTCGAGCAAGTAGTTCGTCGCTATCCAACCGCGGCCCTGCCTGGGGTTAAAAGCCTAGCAGGGCCAGCTCGCTCAATGCGTTACGATGAAATTGATGGCTTGTGCCGCTGCAGCCATGCCAAAGGATGCTGTTACGCATACGGAGGAACCGAACCCGGCACAATTGAGGCCGGTCGGAGCTTGTTGGACTTCGCATAATGAACTGCTTGAAGGGTAGCGCAAGGGTTCGGTAGAAAAAATGGAGGAAACCCCGAATTTTTTCTTCCCATCTCGCGGGAAGCCATATTCTCTACGCAGCAAGGAACGAACCTTGGCCAATAACGGGTCTTGTACGGTCTGAGTCAGATCGGTTACTCGAATCTGGGTAGGGTCGATTTGCCCGCCGGCCGCGCCTGTGACGACGATGGGGATTTTGTTGCGCTTACAAAAAGCGATCATTGCAGCCTTGGGACGAACCTGATCTATGGCATCGATGACTACAGTGAATCCATGATTGAGTAATTGTGCGACATTTTCCGGGGTGACGAAATCCTCGACGCAACTTACCTTGCAACAGGGGTTGATGGCTCGAACTCTGTCCGCCATCGCGTCAACCTTTGCTTGGCCATAAACACCATCCAGCGCATGTATCTGCCGGTTGGTGTTGGATTCGGCCACCATATCGAGATCAATCGTGGTTATCTGCCCGACTCCCGTACGAGCCAGTGCCTCTACCACCCAAGAGCCTACGCCGCCTATCCCGACAACGCAGACATTGGCTAGGCGAAGACGCTGAGCGCCATCGATTCCATATAACCGGGTAATGCCACCGAAACGACGTTCTTGATCCACTGTAATCAGGTTTCTATAGTTTTGCGAATTACCGTATTGAACGGGGCAATCCATTCCGGTGCAAACTGATTGTCGCAAGCGTTGATTTCGGCGATGGCACGCAGCACCGAGCGGTTTTTGCCGCGGTGGATATGTTTGAGCATTACCGCCTCGAAGGCATCAACGATGGCGAGAATCTTTGCGCCGGCACAGATGTCAGCATTTTTTAGCTGACTCGGATAACCTCCGCCATCCGGCATTTCGTGGTGCTGCGCGACCATCTCCGCTGCTTGTTCCCAACCGGGCATTCGTTGTAACAAGCCGCCAGCGAATCCCGGATGGTTGCGCAGAGCCATCTTATCTTCCGGTGACATTTTTCCAACTTTGAGCCAGACCGACTCAGGCAGCATCATCATCCCTAGGTCATGAAGATAGACCGCGGCTTCGAGTTGCACTGGATCGATGGCATTGCCTCCGACCTTGTTGGTTTCGAGGGCTAGGCGAAGGATGCGCATGGTTCTGCCCTTGAACAGCGGCGATCGGCTTTCGAATTGCAGGGCCAGTGAGCGAAAGAATTGCAGGTCGACTGTGGCGTTCTTTTGTTCTGGCTTGGGTGTGGAGACCCGTGGCGCACGAGTGGAAATATCCGGGATAACCGGCGGGAAGCCGGTGACCGACTCGATCAGTTCGGCGCAACTGGCCTCAAGGTTATCCACCCCGGTTTCGGCGACGGCTTCCAGTCCCTGAACGAGTGCGAGCAGCTCAAGATTATCCGTTGACTTGCCGGTTAGAAGGGCCTCGGTCGCCAGTTCCAGGCGGTCGACCGCGAGCAGAATCATTTCGGCCAGTAATCCGGAGAATGGAATTTCTCCATCTCGGAAGCGCGACATCAAGGATTCGATTGGGTGGGCAACGGCGATGCCAAGTTCGAACTTGCATAGTGCAGCGTCGCCTTTAATGTTGTGCACCCCACGGAAAAGGCTGGCGGTGATTTCGCGATCCGTCGGTGCTTTTGCCAGGCGGGCAATATCGCGTTCAATCTCGTGTGCCCGCTCGTTCAGGGCATCGGCGAACTCCTCGAGTGCTTCACGGTCCTGAACTACCGGTGCAACGATTGCACGAATGTCCATGCCCTCTCCCCTTATTGTTTCAATCTTTGGAGTTTAACAAACTGGCACGCGGGACAGCGCGTATCCTTGTACTTTCGGCCTTGACTGCCCTTCTTTCGCCACCTAAGATTCCGCGCTTCCTCAAGGAATTGCCTGCCGTGACTCTGGAACAGCTCTATGCCCTGATCGGGCCCGATATGAAGGCCGTCGATGCGGTCATCCGTGATCGCCTGTATTCCGACGTTGTTCTGGTCCGACAGGTCGCCGAATACATCATTGGCAGCGGCGGCAAGCGAATGCGCCCAGCCCTGGTGCTGCTGGCTGCTGGTGCCTTGAACTACCAAGGTGAGCGCCATCAGGAAATGGCTGCGGTTATCGAGTTCATCCATACAGCCACGCTACTCCATGATGACGTGGTGGATGAGTCCTCGCTGCGTCGTGGTCGTGACACGGCCAATGCGATGTTTGGCAATGCGGCCAGCGTATTGGTTGGCGATTTTCTCTATTCGCGGGCTTTTCAGATGATGGTCGCGGTCGACAACATGCGGGTGATGCAAGTGCTCTCGGATGCGACCAACGTGATTGCCGAGGGCGAGGTCCTGCAGTTGATGAACTGTCACGATGCAGATGTCGACGAAGCGCGCTACATGCAGGTTATCCACTACAAAACTGCCAAATTGTTCGAAGCGGCTGCCCAGCTCGGTGCCATCTTGGGCCAAGCTTCACCAGAGGTTGAAAAGGCGCTGGCCGCTTACGGTATGCATCTGGGCACAGCATTTCAGCTTATTGACGATGTGCTGGATTACTCAGGTCAGGAGGCCGATACCGGCAAGCATCTGGGTGATGATCTGGCTGAGGGAAAACCGACCTTGCCGTTGATCTATGTAATCCACCATGGCAACCCAGAGCAGGCGGCCTGCGTGCGCAAGGCAATCGAAGAAGGTGGCCGCGACGACTTCCCTCTGGTGCTCGATGCAATTCGCCAAAGCGGTGCCCTTGACCATGCGCGCGCGCGTGCGGTGCAAGAGGCTGAGTTGGCAAGAACTGCAATTCAGTGCCTGGGGGATTCAAATTTTAAAAAAGCTCTGCTACAATTGACGCTCTTTGCAGTTGAGAGAAATCATTAGCTCTCTCAGCAGCCATCGGAGTGTAGCTCAGCCTGGTAGAGCACTGCGTTCGGGACGCAGGGGTCGCATGTTCGAATCATGTCACTCCGACCAAAAATCAACAGAAGCTTACGGAACCTCCGTAGGCTTTTTTTGTTTCTGGGGTGGCCGATGAAATACCTGCTTTTGTTTGCGTTTTTGGGTGCGCTTTGGTGGGTTTGGTCCAAGCGCAGAATTTCCAGTGACGATGTGCCGCTGAGACGCCCCGCTTCCGCCACCGAAAAAATGCTGACCTGCGCTCATTGCGGCGTTTATTTTCCTGAAAGCGATGGTCTGCTCGAAGACGGGCTAGCCTATTGTTGCGAGGCGCATCGGGTCGCCGGGCGTACAGCGGGGCATTGATGTCGGACTGGTTGTCGACGACCTGGGAGGCCAACTGGCGCTCTTTCCAGTATTTCAATCTTTACCGGCTGGTGCTGGCTGCGCTTTTTTGCCTGGCCATCATTTTCCCTCACGATTGGACATCCCGCCTGAATCTGGTCCCATCGCCCCTGCTCTTTGGGCTGACCGGGGCGTACATGCTGGCGACAATTTCCGGCTTGTTGCTGGCGACCCACTGGCAGCATCGCTTCAACCGCCAGTTGTCTACCCAGGTCATGGTCGATATCGCCGTGGTTGGCGCCTTGATATTCCTGAGCGGCGGCGTGGGCAGCGGATTGAGCGTCCTGTTGCTGGTTTCACTGGCTGCTGCCAGCCTGGTGGGGCGTGGCAGGTTGGTGTTGTTCTATGCTGCGGTGGCTACCGTGGCCATACTGCTGATCCAGTTTTACGGCATTATGGCGCAAGGTTTCGACCCCGCATCGATCGTCCAGGCTGGATTGATTTCGGCGGGATTCTTTGCGACGGCGATTCTTGCCCGCCTGCTCGGTCAAAGGGCGATGATCAACGAGGATTTGGCAAGGCGCCGCGGCGAGGCGCTGGACAACCAGATCCACATCAGTCAGCGCATCGAGGAGAGGATGCTGGACGGCGTGTTGATCGTTTCTGGCGCGGCTTCCGTCCGCCGCTTCAATCCGGTTGCGAAGAACATGTTGGGTTTGCCAGATGGCGTCGAAACTCTTGCATTGGCGGCGCATGCTCCTGCATTGGCTGAGGCATTGGCCGCATGGTTTGCAGGCGCAGGTGATGACCATCTGCTTTTTAGCGGGCCGGACGGTCGAGAGTTGCGCGCCCGATTCGAGCGGACCAATAGCACTACTGGCGAGATGCTGGTTTTTCTCGAAGACTTCGGGCGCATCAAGGAGCATGCCCAGCAGTTGAAACTGGCCTCCTTGGGGCGGCTGACTGCCAGCATTGCCCACGAGATACGCAATCCGCTCTCGGCGATCGGTCATGCCGGGGAGTTGTTGCGCGAAGAGCGTCGCTCGGAGATGCAGGAGCGCCTGCTGCGTATACTGAACGACAACGTTTTGCGTCTTGATCGTATCGTCAAGGACATCCTGGAACTGGGCAGACAAAAGCGGGCTGAGCCGGAGTTGCTGCGGGTGGATGAATTCTGCGCTGGCTTCGTCGAGCATTTCGCTTCTGCCGAGGGCTTGTCACCCGACATCGTTGTCCTTGAGGGGGTGAGGCACTTGTCTCTTTGCTTCGACCGTTCGCATCTACATCAGATTTTGTGGAATCTGGTCAGTAACGCCCTGCGCCATTCCTCCAAGGCACCGGGAGCCGTGCGCGTCGAGATGAGGGGCGGCGCCAGCGAGGGGCGAGTAGAATTGCACGTTATCGATGACGGCCCGGGGATTCCGGAGGCGGTGCGCGAGCAGGTTTTCGAGCCATTTTTCACGACCCATACACAGGGAACGGGACTCGGGTTATTCATCGCCCGTGAATTGTGCGCGACCAACGGGGCGAGCCTGGAGTTGGTGGCTTCGGCATCCGGGGCGCATTTCATTGTTGCAGGGAGAAACGACACGTGTCAGTTGCCAGAACCGAAAGGCGCCCGCGCGGCGAACTGAGTCGGGTTCTTGTCGTCGATGACGAGGCCGATATCCGCGAACTGATTGACTTGACTCTGGCGCGCATGGGATTGGCGACGGAGTGCGTCGGTTCGGTTGCTGAGGCAAGGGCGGCGCTAGCCGCCGGCGATTTTCAGCTTTGCCTGACGGACATGCGTCTGCCCGATGGCGAGGGGCTCGAAATTGTTCGCTTGATCACCGAGCATCATCCACAGACCCCGGTAGCCGTCATCACCGCTTATGGCAGTGCCGAGAATGCGGTGGCGGCACTGAAGGCAGGTGCTTTCGATTATCTGGCCAAGCCGGTGGGCCTGGAGCAATTGCGTGCGCTGATCAAGTCTGCCCTGCGTCTGCCAGGCGGCGCTCAGGATAGCGAAGACCCCCTGCAGTCGTTGATCGGCGAGTCGCCGAGCATGCAGCAGGTACGGGCGATGATCGAGAAACTGGCTCGCAGTCAGGCGCCGATTTATATCTCGGGCGAATCCGGCAGTGGCAAGGAGCTTGCCGCTCGCCTGATTCACAGTCGCAGCGCGCGTGCGGCGGGGCCATTTGTGCCGGTGAACTGCGGCGCCATCCCGGAAAACCTGATGGAGAGCGAATTCTTCGGTTACCGCAAGGGCGCCTTTACGGGGGCTGACAGCGAACGCGAGGGCTTCTTCCAGGCCGCCAGCGGCGGAACGCTGTTCCTCGACGAAGTGGCCGATCTTCCACTGGCCATGCAGGTCAAGCTATTGCGGGCCATCCAGGAAAAGCGGGTGCGCAAGGTTGGCAGCGTCAGCGAGGATCCCGTCGATGTGCGTATCATCTGCGCCACGCATCGCAATCTCCGCGATTTGGTCGATAAAGGCGCCTTTCGTCAGGATTTGTACTATCGGCTGAACGTCATTGAACTGCGCATGCCGCCGCTGCGTGAGCGGATGGAGGATATCGTTCCGCTGGTCGAAGCGATCCTGCGCCGGGTATTTGGGGAAAATACGCCCAAGCTGTCGAGTGGCGCACTGAGGGCACTGGAGTTCTATTCCTTCCCCGGCAATGTCCGCGAGCTGGAAAATATCCTCGAACGGGCGACCGCGCTGTGTTCCGGAGAAACGATCGAGGTCGAGGACCTGCATCTCGGCCCCGAGGATGTGCCGGGCGGCGAGGCTCCCGGTCGCGGCAGCGAGACGCTGGACGATTACCTCAACCGTCTGGAGCGTCAGGCCATCCTGGAGGCTTTGCAGAAGGCCGAGGGTAACCGGACGGCGGCCGCCCGCTTGCTGGGTGTGACTTTCCGCTCGATGCGCTATCGGCTTGAGCGTCTGGGTATCGAATGACCCAGTGGGCGACGGATGGCTGGCTGATGGGCGCGAAATGGCTGCCTTCGCCCAACTTCGGTGATCGGCCGCTTAGCGAGCCGGTATCGCTGGTCGTCATTCACAACATCAGCTTGCCGCCGGATGAGTTTGGCGGCGAATGGGTCGAGGATTTTTTTCTGAACCGGCTGAATGCTACGGTCCATCCATTTTTTTCGACGATTTCGAAATTGCAGGTCTCGGCCCATTTCTATATCCGGCGCGACGGCAGGCTCATCCAGTTTGTCGGGTGTGACCACCGCGCCTGGCATGCCGGGCAGTCGTGCTGGTGCGAGCGGGACAACTGCAACGACTACTCGGTGGGCATCGAACTGGAAGGCTCGGACAATCAGCCCTATGCCGCCGAACAATATGCAGCATTGTGGCCCTTGCTAGACGCATTACGCGGGCGCTATCCGATCTCGGCCATTGCCGGCCACTGCCACATTGCTCCGGGGCGCAAGACCGACCCAGGTCCGTATTTCGACTGGCCGGCGTTGCGAGCCCGCTTTTCTGGGTTGGAACTACCGGCCGAAGTAACGGGCTAAGCGCTCGGCGGCTTCGGCCAGTCGTTCGATATCCGTGGTGTAGGCGAAGCGGATGTGTTTTTCCGGCTGGTTGCTGCCGAAATCGAGGCCGGGTGTCGCGGCCACGCCGGCTTTTTCGAGTAGATCGATGGCCAGTTTGAAGCTGTCCTCAGCCAGCGCCGAGCAATCGCAATAAAGGTAGAACGCCCCCTCGGGGCGGGCGGTGACACGAAAGCCAATGCGCTCCAGCGCCGGCGCGAGAAAATCCCGGCGCCGACGGAACTCCGCGCGCCGACTTTCGAGGATGGCGATGGTTTCCGGCGCGAAGGCCGCCAGCGCACCGTGCTGGGCCGGCGTCGACGGGCACAGCGTCAGGTTCTGAGCCAGCTTCTCGACGTCACGTACATAGGCTTCAGGGATGACCATCCAGCCCAGGCGCCAACCGGTCATCTGGAAATACTTGGAAAAGCTGTTGATGACCCAGATATCGTCGCCAGCGGCGCAGGCGCTTGGGGCATCAGTTTCATAAGTTAGCCCGTGATATATCTCGTCGACCAGGAAATGGCCGTCGTGGCTCCGGCAAACATCGGCCAGAGCCTTGATCTCGGCCAATGAAAGTAGCGTGCCCGTCGGATTGGCCGGCGAGGCGACCAGCAGGCCGGCGGTCGCCGGCGTCCAGTATTGCCGTAGTAGTTCCGGTGTCGGCTGGAAATTCGTCTGCGGGCCGACGGGGATATTCCGCGGCTGTCCTTCGAAAGTCCGCAGGATATGGCGGTTGCACGGATAGCCGGGGTCGGCCAGCAGCCATTCGCTGCCCGGATCGGTCAGGCAGGCAAAGGCCAGGTTCAGCGCACCTGAGGCACCGCTGGTCACGGCGATGCGGCTGGCTGGTACGGTGGCGCCATGGCGGTTGGCATAGAAGTCACTGATCGCCTGGCGCAGTTCCGGCAGGCCGAGAGCCTGGGTGTACTGCGTTTTTGCCTGTTTTATGGCATCGACCGCAGCATTGGCGATTGGCTCCGGCGTGGGGAAATCCGGTTCGCCGACTTCCATATGAATGATGTCACGGCCCTCGGCTTCGAGTTGGCGGGCGCGGGTCAGCAGTTCGACGACATGGAAGGGTTCGATCTCGGCGAGGCGGCGGGCTGGGCGATACATGCGGTTCTCCAAAACAAACGGCCACCCGCAGGTGGCCGTTCGATTATCGCTCAAGGGTGGCTTACGCGGCGTCCTTGAAGATGCCCATTTCGAACAGTTCGCGCTTCAGCACGAGTTCACGCGGCATCTTTTCGCCCATCTTGTCGAACCATTCCTTGTGGCCGGCCAGTTCAGCCTTCCAGGCATCGGCGTCAATGGTGCTTAGGGCTTCGAAATCGGCCTTGTTGATTTCCAGACCGGTCCAGTCGATATCCTCGAACTTCGGCATCCAGCCGAGCACGGTTTCCTTGGCGGCAACGGTGCCCTTGCAACGCTGGACGATCCACTTCAGCACGCGCATGTTGTCGCCGAAGCCCGGCCACATGAACTCGCCCTTCTCGTTCATGCGGAACCAGTTGACGCAGAAGATCTTCGGCGTGGCATCGACGGTCTTGCCCATCTTCAGCCAGTGGTTGAAGTAGTCGCCCATGTGGTAGCCACAGAACGGCAGCATGGCGAACGGGTCGCGGCGGACGACACCCTGCTGGCCGAAGGCGGCAGCAGTGGTTTCGGAGCCCAGCGTGGCAGCCATGTAGACGCCGTAGTTCCAGTTGAAGGCCTGGTAGACCAGCGGCACGGTGGTGGCACGACGGCCGCCGAAGATGAAGGCGGAAATCGGCACGCCGGCGGGATCTTCCCAGGCGGCATCAACGGAGGGGCACTGGTTGGCCGGGGCGGTGAAGCGGGAGTTGGCGTGGGCGGCCTTCTTGCCGGCTTTGCCGTCTTCCGGCGTCCAGTCATTGCCTTGCCAGTCGATCAGGTGATCCGGTGCCTGCTTGGTCAGGCCTTCCCACCACACATCGCCGTCGTCGGTCAGGGCGACGTTGGTGAAGATGATGTTTTCCTTCAACGTGGCCAGCGCGTTGAAATTGGTCTTTTCCGAGGTGCCCGGGGCGACGCCGAAGAAGCCGGCTTCCGGGTTGATCGCGTAGAAGCGCGTGACGCCGTCGGCATCGACGCGCGGCTTGATCCAGGCGATGTCGTCACCGATGGTGGTGATCTTCCAGCCGTCAAGAGTCTTCGGCGGGATCAGCATGGCGAAGTTGGTTTTGCCACAGGCCGACGGGAAGGCGGCGGCGACGTAGGACTTTTCACCTTCCGGCGATTCGACGCCGAGGATCAGCATGTGTTCGGCCAGCCAACCCTGGTCGCGCGCCATGTTGGAGGCGATGCGCAGCGCGAAGCACTTCTTGCCGAGCAGGGCGTTGCCGCCGTAGCCGGAACCGTAGGACCAGATCTCGCGGGTTTCCGGATAATGGACGATGTACTTGACGGTCGGGTTGCACGGCCACTTGGCATCCTGCTGGCCCGGTTCGAGCGGAGCGCCGACGGTATGCACGCAGGGGACGAATTCGCCGTCGGTGCCGATCACGTCAAATACCTTGGCGCCCATGCGGGTCATCGTGCGCATGTTGACGACGACGTAGGCGGAGTCGGAGATCTCGACGCCGACGTGGGCGATCGGCGAACCGAGCGGACCCATCGAGAAGGGGATCACGTACATCGTGCGGCCCTTCATGCAGCCCTTGAACAGGCCGTTCAGGGTCTCGCGCATCTTGGCGGGCTCTTCCCAGTTGTTGGTCGGGCCGGCGTCTTCCTTCTTTTCGGAGCAGATGTAGGTGCGGTCTTCGACGCGGGCAACGTCGGAAGGGTCGGAGAAGGCCAGGTAGGAATTCGGGCGCTTCTGTTCGTTCAGCTTGATCAGGGTGCCGGCCTCTACCATTTCGGCACACAGGCGGTCATACTCTTCTTGCGACCCGTCGGCCCAGTGAATACGGTCGGGCTGGGTCAGGGCGGCGATTTCGGCGACCCATTTCTTCAGGCCTTCGTGTTTTACGTAGTCAGGCGCGTTCAGCGGTGCGGTCATGGCGGTGTGTCTCTCTATAAGTTGCTGAAATAGCTAGGTTTCACGCCAGTCGCCGGGAGCTGCCACCAAGACTTCGAGCGGCGAGGGGCCGTCGGCTGGGAAGCGCGTAATTATGCATCAATTTAGGGTAAACATCTACTTGACTTTATCCGACTAAGTGATTTCCGGGGGTGGCCATCCGTGCTGGACGTGCTACTATATTCCGTAATTCGAGATGGTGTTTCATAATACGAAATGGAGACAAACATGGATCCTCGCCAATTGCGCGAAGCAGCCCTCTACTATCACCGCGAACCCAAACCGGGAAAAATCGCGGTTACCCCGATCAAGCAACTGACCAACCAGTACGACCTGTCGATGGCCTATTCGCCCGGCGTGGCGTTTGCCTGCGAGGAGATCGTCGCCGATCCCCGTGAGGCCAGCACTCTGACTTCGCGTGCCAATCTGGTCGGCGTCATCACCAACGGCACCGCCGTGCTGGGTCTCGGTCCGATCGGCCCGCTGGCCGCCAAGCCGGTCATGGAAGGCAAGGGGGTGCTGTTCAAGAAATTCGCCAACATCGACGTTTTCGACATCGAAATCGACGAGCGCGATCCGGACAAACTGATCGACACCATCGCCTCGCTGGAGCCGACCTTCGGTGGCATCAACCTGGAAGACATCAAGGCGCCGGAATGCTTCTACATCGAGAAGAAGCTGCGCGAGCGGATGAAGATTCCCGTCTTCCACGACGACCAGCACGGTACGGCGATCGTCGTCGGTGCGGCCATCCTCAACGGCCTGCACCTGATCGGCAAGGATCTGGCCAAGGTCAAGATCGTTACCTCCGGCGCCGGCGCTGCGGCCCTGGCCTGCCTCGACCTACTGGTCATGCTTGGCGCTCCGGTTGAAAACATCTGGGTCACCGACATCAAGGGCGTGGTCTACGAAGGCCGCGTCGAAGAGATGGACGAAATCAAGGCGCGCTATGCCAAGGTCACCGATGCCCGGACGCTGGGCGAGGTGATCGAAGGCGCCGATGTCTTCCTTGGCCTGTCGGCCGGTGGTGTATTGAAGCCGGAAATGGTCGCCAAAATGGCCGCCCGGCCGGTGATCATGGCGCTGGCCAATCCGACCCCGGAAATCCTGCCGGAAGCGGTCAAGTCGGTGCGCGACGACGCCATCATCTGCACAGGCCGTTCGGATTATCCGAACCAGGTCAATAACGTGCTGTGCTTCCCGTTCATCTTCCGCGGCGCGCTCGACGTCGGTGCGACGACGATTACCGAGGAAATGAAGATGGCCGCGGTCAAGGCCATTGCCGAACTGGCCCGTGCCGAGCAATCGGAAGTGGCGGCCCGCGCCTATGGCGAGAAGGTGGCCAGCTTCGGTCCGGAATACCTGATTCCCAATCCCTTTGACCCGCGCCTGATCGTCAAGATCGCCCCGGCGGTGGCCAAGGCTGGCATGGATTCGGGCGTTGCGACCCGTCCGATCAAGGACTGGGATGCTTATCTTCAGGGGCTGAACGAGTTTGTCTACCACTCCGGCATGATCATGAAGCCGGTCTTCTCGCAGGCCAAGCTGGCGCCCAAGCGCATCGTTTTTGCCGAGGGCGAGGATGAGCGCGTGCTGCGCGCCGTGCAGGTCGTGCGCGACGAGGGCATTGCCTGGCCGATCCTGATCGGCCGGCCGGACGAGATCAATCGCCGGATCGAGACTGCCGGCCTGCGTATCCGCGAAGGCGAGGATTTCGAAGTGGTCTATGCCGACGGTTGCGATTTCTTCAGTACCCATTTCGAGGAATTCTGGACGACCTATCATCGGTTGATGGAGCGCAAGGGCATTTCGCCCGACTACGCCCGTCGCGAAGTGCGTCGCCGGGCAACGCTCTACGGCGCGCTGATGGTCCGCATGGGTTATGCCGACGGTTTGATCTGCGGCACTTTCGGGCGCCACGAAACGCATCGCGAATACGTCCAGAGCGTCATCGGCACCCAGGCCGGGCTGGATCGCTACTACGCGATGAACCTGTTGATGCTGCCCGGTCGCACGGTGTTCATCGGCGATACCTACGTCAATTACGATCCGAGCGCCGAGCAACTGACCGATATGGCCCTGCTTGCCGCCGAGGAAATCCGCAACTTCGGCATCACCCCGAAGCTTGCACTCCTCTCGCATTCGACCTTTGGCACCGAGGACACGCCGACCTCGATCAAGATGCGCGAAGTGCTCTCTCGCCTGAACGAACGGGCGCCGGAACTGGAAGTGGAAGGCGAAATGCACGGCGATGCGGCGCTCGACGAGCGTATCCGCCAGGCCGCCTTCCCGAACTCCCGGCTGAAGGGGCAGGCGAACCTGCTGATCATGCCGACGCTGGATGCGGCGAACATTTCGTTCAACCTGCTGAAAGTGGCGGCCGGCGACAACCTGACCATCGGCCCGATCCTGCTGGGGGCGGCCAAGCCGGTCAATATCCTGACGCCGACCGCGACCGTTCGTCGCATCGTCAACATGACGGCGCTGACAGTGGTTGATGCGATGTAAGTGGTTGCTTTAATTTAATTTTGTATCTATCTATTTTTATTGAAATTTCTTCGTCTCCTGCTAAACTGGGATAAAATCCCGGTACTTGGCAGGAGATGTTGAATGAAACAGAAATTGAAGGCCGCCCTGTTGCTTGGCGCCTTGTTGGGGCTTGGTTTTAATTCGCCGATGTCGGCTGCGACGACCAAGTCGGCCGAACATAGTGCCAGCAAGAAGACCGCCGCCAAGGGGGTCAAGAAGGCGCCCGTAGCTGCGAAAACGCCGAGTCGGCGGGTCGCGGCGGCACCGAGCAAGGCTCAGCCCACGAAGAAGATTGCCGGCGCACGCGAGTCGTCGGCCGCCCACGCCAAAGCAACGCCGGCCCGCAAGGCAGTGCGCCATGTCTCGATGGATATGGACCCTGGTCGTTTGGCGCTTTATTCCGCGTCGGCGCTGGTCATCGACCAGAATTCCGGCCAGGCCATCATCGAAAAGCAGGCCGATCTGGTTGTGCCGATTGCTTCGATTTCCAAGCTGATGACCGCCATGGTGGTGCTCGATGCCCGGCTCGACCTGCAGGAAGTCATCAGCATTGGCGAAGAGGACGTCGATGGCCTGAAGGGGACGCGTTCGCGCCTGCCGGTGGGGACGACCATGACCCGTGAAACCGCCATGCTGCTCGCCCTGATGTCTTCGGAAAACCGCGCTGCGCATGCGCTCGGGCGGCATTACCCGGGTGGCTTGCCGGCCTTTGTCCAGGCGATGAACCGGAAGGCCCAGTCGCTGGGCATGGTCAATTCCAGTTTCGAGGAGCCGACCGGCCTTTCCAGTAACAACGTGTCGACGGCCCACGATCTGGCACGCATGGTGGCTGCCGCCGCCCGTTATCCGGAAATTCGGCACTATTCGACGACGGCAGAAGCCAGGCTGGAGTTGAATGGTCGAATCCGCGATTTTGGTACGACCAATCCGCTGGTACGCAGCGACAGCTGGGAAATTGGTGTTTCGAAGACCGGGTACATCTCGGAAGCGGGGCGTTGCCTGGTCATGCAGGCTCGTGTCGCCGATAAACCGGTAGTGATCGTCCTGCTTGACTCGAACGGCAAGATGACCCGGGTCGGCGATGCCAACCGGATCAAGCGCTGGATGGAAAGTGCCAGCTTGGGTTCGGCGCAGACGCGACGCTCCGCCTGATCGGGCGATGCATCCCACGAAGGCCGCTGCGAGCGGCCTTTATTTTTTGTTGCCGAGGTAGCCGAGGGCCTTGGAGACGGCGTCGGCGCTCTGTTTGACCTGCAACGCCCAGTCGGGGTCGTGGCGGTCGGCCGGGGCGGAAACCGAGAGGGCGGCGATGACATGGCCCTCGTCGTCGTGGATCGAGGCGGCGACGCACTTGAGGCCGAGTTCGGCTTCTTCGTCGTCGTAGGCGATGCCGTGCCGGCGGACCTTGTCGAGTTCCTTTTCCAGCGCGGCCAGCGTGGTCAGCGAATGCGGGGTCTTGCCGGGCAGGCCGGTGCGCTTGGCGTATTCGCGGATTTTTTGCGGACCGTCGGCGGCCAGGAAGAGCTTGCCGAGCGAGGTCAGGTGCAGCGGGGCGCGGCCACCGACCAGGTAGACGACGCGGACGAGGGCCCGGCCGGACGAGGTGCGTTCGAGATAGACGATTTCGTCGTCGTGACGGGCGCCGAGATTGATCGCCTCGCCGATTTTTTCATGCAGTTCCTGCATGTAGGGCAGGGCGACTTCGCGGACGCTGATCCGCGATTTGACGATGTTGCCGAGTTCGAGCAGGCGGATGCCGAGGCGGTAGTTGCCGGCGTCCTGGCGTTCGACGAAGCGGGCGGCGCTCATCGCGGCCAGGATGCGGTGGGCGGTCGACGGATGCAGGTCGGTGGCCTGGGCCAGTTGCTTCAGGCTGGTAGCATCCGGGGCGGCGGCCAGCGCGTCGAGCAGCGACATCATGCGCTCGATGACCTGGATGGTGCCGGGTGCTTTGGCCGGCCCGCTGGCAGCTTCGGACAACTGGATTCCTTTATCGGTGTGGTTTGAGTAGCATTGGCCACTTCGTTTTCTTGTGCGGCGCAATATTAACATGCGCGTAGCCCTCTACGTTACCTGCCTGGTCGACCTGATGCGCCCGTCGGTGGGCTTTGCCGCCTTGCGTTTGCTGGAGTCTGCCGGCGCCGAGGTGTTCGTGCCGGAGGGCCAGACCTGCTGCGGTCAGCCGGCGTGGAGCGCCGGGGATCGCTCGTTGGCCGTCGACCTGGCCAGGAAGGCCATTGCTGAACTGGAGGGCTACGACTACGTGGTCATTCCATCCGGTTCCTGTGCCGATCACCTGCGCAACGTCTATCCCCGCTTGCTGGCCGACGATCCTGACTGGGCGCCCCGCGCGCAAGGGTTGGCCGCGCGGGCCTGGGAATTGACCGGCTTTCTCGCTGAGGTGGCGAAAGGGTCAGTGCTGCCGGCCGAATTTGCCGGCACGGTGACTTACCACGATTCCTGCAAGGGCCTGCGCGGGCTGGGCATTAAGCGGCAGCCGCGCGAACTGTTGCTCAAGGTGCCGGGCCTCGCGCTGACGGAAATGGTCGATTGCGAAGAGTGCTGCGGCTTCGGCGGCGTCTTCTCGGTCAAGTTCGGCGAAGTGTCGACGCAGATCGTCGATCGCAAGTGCGATGCCATCGCTGCTGCCGGGGCAGATGCCGTGGTCGGCGGCGACCTCGGCTGCTTGCTGAATATCGAAGGCCGCCTGCGCCGCCGGGGCGACGAAACGACGCGTGTGTTGCATATTGCCGAAGTGCTGGCCGGCGGGGACGAGGCCTGATGGAGCGGGCGCGCACTTGGCAGGCGATGCGCTTCCATGCGCGGGCCGGCGAGAAGCTCAAGGATGCCGTACTCCAGGGCGCCCTGCGCAAGGCGCGGCCGCTGTTCGTTGCCAAGCGGCGCAAGGGCATGACCAGCCTGGCCGAGGACGGCCTGGAATTCGAAATGCTACGGTCGGCGGCAAAAAACATCAAAAATCGAATTTTGGCCGACCTCGATGTCTGGCTGGACCTATTCGAGGAGCGCGCAAAAGCACGCGGTGCCGAGGTTTTGTGGGCGCGCGACGGCGCCGAGGCGGCCCGGCTAGTAGTTGAAATTGCGCAACGCGAAGGCGTGACCAAGGCGACCAAATCGAAATCGATGCTCTCCGAGGAGGCCGACCTCAACGCGGCGCTGGCCGCCGCCGGCATCCGGCCGGTGGAGACCGATCTGGGCGAATACATCGTCCAGTTGGCCGGCGAAAAGCCCTCGCACATCATCGCCCCGGCCGTGCACAAGACCATCGGCGAAGTCGAGGCGCTTTTCGCCAAAGAGCACGGCCGGCCGATAGAGACGCGCACCTCGGCCGACATTCCCGACCTGGCGCGGGAGGCGCGCGCCGTGCTGCGCCAGCATTTCTTGAGCGCTGAGATGGGCATTTCCGGCGCCAATTTCCTGATCGCCGAAACTGGTTCGGCTGCGCTGGTCACCAACGAAGGCAACGGCCGGATGGTGACGATGCTGCCGCGTGTGCATGTCGTGATCACCGGCATCGAGAAGCTGGTCCCGACGCTGGAGGATTTCGCGACCTTGATGCGCCTGCTGCCGCGCTCGGCGACCGGCCAGGCGATCTCCAATTACGTCTCGCTGCTGACCGGCACCCGAGGCGAGGGCGACCACGACGGCCCGCAGAAGACGGTCTTCATCCTGGTCGACAACGGCCGCGCCCAACTGCTCGGTTCGCCCTACGAGGAAATGCTGCGCTGCATCCGCTGCGGCGCTTGCATGAACCACTGTCCGGTCTATTTCTCGCTCGGCGGTCATGCCTACGGCTGGGTCTATCCGGGGCCGATGGGCTCGGTGCTGACTCCGCTGCTGACCGGCCAGCAGCAAGGGAGCGACCTGCCGCACGCGACCACCGGCTGCAACCAGTGCGGCAGCGTCTGCCCGGTCGACATCCCCTTGCCGGAACTGATGCGCCGCCTGCGCGAGGAGCGGGTCGACAGCGGCCGGCGCCCGTGGTCGGAGCGTCTTGCCCTCAAGGCCTGGGGTTGGCTGGCTGCCCGGCCGGCGCTCTATCGCTGGGTGACCCGGCGCGCCGCGCGCTACCTCAATTGGCTGGCCGATGATCGCGGTCGCATCCGGGTCTTCGGGCTGCTGCCCGAGTGGACCGCCGGACGCGATTTGCCGGTATCCTCCGCCCGGACGTTTCACGAACAATATTCAGCACGAAAGAGAGCTTGAGCATGGAGTTTGCACCCGACGGCCCGCAGGCCATTCCAATGTGGATCAACGGCCACGCCTTCCTGACCGTCACCGATGCCTTCTTCACCGTGACCAACCCGGCCACCGGCGAGGCGATCCGCCGCGTGCCGCTGTGCGGTGCCGGCGAAGCGGCCGAAGCCGTGCAGGCGGCGCAGGCCGCCCAACCGGGCTGGGCGATGATGGGCATGCCGGCGCGCCGCGTCTGCCTGTCCAGCCTGGCCGATGCGCTGGACGGCTATGCTGGCCACTTCGCCAAGCTGCTGGCGCAGGAATGCGGCTTTGACGAAGCGCGGGCGAAAGCCGACGTGGCCGCCGCCGTGGCGGCACTGCATGGCGCCAGCGTCGGGCAGACCGGCGTGGTCGGTGTCGTGCTCGATGCCTCGCGGCCGCTGGCCGCCTTTGCCGAGGCCATCGCGCCGGCGCTGATGGCCGGTGCCACGGTCGTCGTCAAGCCGAGCCCGAAGGCGCCGTCGGCCGTCTTCGCGCTGTGCGAACTGTCGTCCCGGGTCGATTGGCCGGCCGGCGTGCTCAACCTGCTACAGGGCGACAGCGCGGCCATCGAAGGCCTGTGCCAGGCTGGCATCGATCGCCTGGTCTATGGTGGCCAGGCGGCGCTCGGCGCCCAGGTCGGCGCCATTGCCGAGGCGGCTGGCACGCCGTTCGAGATGATGGTTGCCTGATGCGCATTGTCCAGCTTGAAAGCGAGTCGGTCATCGCCGAGGTGCGGCGGCCGGCCTTCGCGCACGAGTGGATCGATTATCCGGCGACGGCGCCTGCCCAGGTCGTCGAGCGACTGTCCGGGGCCGACATAGCGATCACCAACAAGGTGGCGATCGACGCTGCGGCGCTGGCTGCGCTGCCCGATCTGAAAATGATCGCGATCTCGGCGACCGGCACCAACAACGTCGATCTCGACGCCTGCCGGGCGCGCGGCATCGTTGTCTCGAACATCCGCGGCTACGCCGAGCACACCGTGCCGGAGCACGTCATGGCCCTGCTGCTGGCCTTGTCGCGCAACCTGATCGCCTGGCGCGAAACGCTGCAGGCCGGTGCCTGGCAGCGCGCGGCGCAGTTCTGCCTGTTCGACCACCCGATCCGCGACCTGCACGGCGCGACGCTCGGCCTGATCGGCAGCGGTACGCTCGGCAACGGCGTGGCGCGGCTGGCCGAGGCCTTCGGCATGCGCGTGCTGCGCGCCGAACACAAGCATGCGACGGCCGTCCGCCCCGGCTATACGGCGTTTGCCGAGGTGCTGGCCACGGCCGACGCGATCAGCCTGCATTGCCCGCTGACGGCGGAAACGACCGGCCTGATCGGCGGGCCGGAACTGCGGGCGATGAAGCGCTCGGCGCTGCTGATCAATACTGCGCGCGGCGGTATCGTCGACGAAGCGGCGCTGGTCCGGGCCTTGAAGGAAGGCTGGATCGCCGGTGCCGGTTTCGACGTCGTGACCGTCGAGCCGCCGCCGGCCGGGCATCCGCTGCTCGATCCGGCCCTGCTGGCCCTGCCCAATTTTCTGCTGACGCCGCATGTCGCGTGGTCCAGCCGGCCGGCCATGCAGACGCTGGCCGACCAGTTGATCGCCAACATCGAAGCCTTCGCGGCCGGCACGCCGCAGAACCGGGTGGCATGAACGCCCGCGACGAGATTCTCGGCCGCGTCCGGGCTGGTGTCGGCAAGGACGATTTCGCCGGGCGGCGAGCTGCTGCTGAAGCCTGGCTGCAGGCCCGGGCCTGCGGGCCGCAACCCACTCTGGCCGGCGATCTGGTCGAGCGCTTTCGGGCCAAGGCAGAATACCTGGCCAGCACCGTTGCCGAGGTGGCCTCGACGGCTGATGTGCCGGCGGCCGTGGCCGGCTACCTGGCGGCCAACGGCCTGGGCAGCCGGGCGGTGGCAACGCCCGATCTCGGCGCGCTGGACTGGCCGGCCGCCGGCCTCGCGGTCGAGCCGCGCCCGGCGGTCGATGCCGACATGGTCGGCATTTCCGGCTGCTTCTGCGCCATCGCCGAGACCGGCACGCTGATGCTGCTGTCCGGGCCGGAAACGCCGGCCACGGTCAGTCTGCTGCCGGAAACGCATATCGCGCTGGTCCCCGTGGCGCGCATCGTCGCCAGCATGGAGGATGCCTTCGCGCTGTTGCGGGCCGAGCGCGGTGAGTTGCCGCGGGCCGTCAATTTCATCTCCGGGCCCTCGCGCACCGGCGATATCGAACAAACCATCGTCCTCGGCGCCCACGGGCCGTGCCGGGTACATCTGATCCTGATCGGAGAAGCATCGTGAGCATCACCTTTGCCGTGCGCGGCGAGTACATCCAGCTCGACCAACTGTTGAAGGCGACCGGCCTGTGCGAATCGGGCGGCGCGGCGCATGCGGCGATCGCCGAGGGGCGGGTGACGGTCGATGCGACGGTCGATACCCGCAAACGGGCAAAAATCAGGCCGGGGCAAGTCGTCGGCTTTGCCGGCGAAACGGTGGAAGTGATCGCCGAATAACGAGGCGCTTCAGTCGCGGATCTTGTCGAAGACGGCGGCGGCGATTTCGGCCGCCGGCGCGAGTTCCGGCGTGGTTGGCGCGCTGCCGCTGCCGAAATAAAGCAACCATTCGTCTTCGGAAATCGTCTGTTCCTCGATCGCCGGGATGCGCCGCTCGGTGCGCCGGCGCCGATCCTTCCAGCCATTGGGCGGTCCGTTGTCCTCGTCGCGCCGGTCGCTGGGTGAACGTCGTTCGTTATCGTTGTTCATGGGAACCCCTCCCTTCACGAATTGACTGCGCCAAACCTCAGTCCCGTTAGCGGATTCGACTGCAATACGGGGGCGACGTTCGGTACGGACGTTCATTGTATTCAGATCAGCACATCTTGACGACGATGTCATGCAGTGTGTTGGCGCAGTTGGCCATGCGGTCGGCGGCGTTGGACAGGTGGCGGTAGATTTCGCGGCGTTTGAACATGTGGATGTAGTCGTCGCCGACGAAGAGTTCGGCGATGGCGCGGCGGTAGTTTTTTTCGACCCGGCGTTCGGCCTTGCGCGCGGCGTCGGCGTTTTCGGCGGCGGCGGCCGGTTCCCTGGCCAGCTGGGCGTAGCCCTGGGTCAGGGCATCGGTGCCGAGCTTGATATGCATGGCCATTTCCAGGCAGTGCTTGTCCGGGGCCAGGCCGAGGACTTCCATTTCGCTGACCGTGGTCTTGCAGTAATTGACGATCTCGTCGAGGTCGATAATGGCGCGGTAGAGATCCTCGCGGTCGATCGGCGTCGAGAAGGCTTCGTTCAGGGTGTGCAGGTTGCGGATCTTGACCCGGTCGGCCTCGTGTTCGTCTTCGCGGATCAGGCAGCCGACGCTGGCGTCGCCGGTTTCCATGAATTCGACCAGCCGCCCGGTGGTCAGCGCGACGTGCTGGCATTGCTCGGTGAGCAGCGCGAAGAAGTCGGGCATTTTCGGGAAGACGCGCTCGAACAGGCGGCGGAAGATGGACGGGCGGGCGTTGTCGCTCATGGCGTGCCTCCGAGGAAGAGATGGACCAGCGCATAGGCCTGGATGGCGACGATGGCGGCGCCGGGGATGGTGATCAGCCAGGTCGTCGCGATGTCCTTGGCCTTGGCCCAGCGCACGGCGCGCGGGCGTTCCGAGGCGCCGATGCCCATGATCGAGGTGGCGACGACGTGGGTGGTCGATACCGGCGCACCGCCAGCCGAGGCGGCCATGATTACGGCCGCCGAGGTCAGCTGCGAGCCGAGGGCGTGGATCGGGCGGACGCGGTAGATGGCGAAGCCGAGCGTGCGGACGATGCGCCAGCCGCCGGACATGATGCCGAGCGTGATCGCCGTGGCGCAGGCGAGCATGACCCAGAACGGTACCTCGAACGTCGGGATGAAGCCGCCGAGGAGCAGGACCAGGGTCAGGATGCCCATGCTCTTTTGCGCGTCGTTGGCGCCGTGCGAGAAGGCCAGGCCGGCGGCGGTGAAGAACTGCAGGCCGCGCAGCCGGGCGTTGGCGGCCGGGTTGGCGGCGACAAGCAGGCCGGTCAGCAGGCGATGGATCAGGAACCCGACCCAGAAGCCGATCAGCGGCGAGAGGATCAGTGCGGCCAGTACCTTGACGATGCCGGTCAGGTGGCCGTCGGCCAGTTCGGCGAAGCCCCAGACGACATGATCGCCGCCGACCGAGACGACGACGGCGCCGATCAGCCCGCCGACCAGTGCGTGCGAGGATGAGGACGGGATGCCGAAATACCAGGTGCCGAGATTCCAGGCGATGGCGCCGATCAGCCCGCAGAGCAGGATGGATAGCGAGAGGATGGGCGCCACGCCGTCGAGGGCGACGAATTTGCCGATGGTGTTGGCCACCGCCGTGCCGCCGAGCAGGGGGCCGAGGAACTCGAAGACGCCGACGATGATCACCGCCTGGGCAGGTGTCATGGCGCGTGAGGCAATCACCGTGGCGACGATATTGGCGGCGTCGTGGAAGCCGTTGGTGTAGTCGAACACCAGCACGATGACAACGGTGGCGACGGCGAGCAGGAACAGGGCATCCATGCGTGGTGGCCCGCGGGGCGGGCGGTCTCCGTATCGTTATGGCTTGTTTTCGGTCAGTATATCGCCGAACGACTAGCCTTTTGGGCGCCCTCGGGTGCAATGCTACGGTCAGCCGGAAAAAACAAGCAAAATTGAAAATTCAAGGATCCTCCCATGTCCTTTCCCCGTTTCGTCGATATGGCGCGCAGTTTCGCTCCCGGCTGGTTCGCCGCCGTTATGGGCACCGGCGTGCTGGCCCTGACCACCCGGGGACTGGCCCTGCATTGGCCGGCGCTGGCGCTGCCGGCCGAGGTGTTGCACTGGTTCAACAGCCTGCTTTTCCTGGTCCTGGCCGTGCCCTGGCTGACCCGCTGGCTGCGCTTTCCGTCGGCCGCGATGCAGACCATGCGCCATCCGGTGCAGGCCAATTTCTATCCGACCTTCTCGATTGCGCTGCTCGTGCTGGCGGCGCAGTGGCTGGCCTTCACGCCGTATGTCGAGGTAGCGCTGGGCCTGTGGTGGCTGGGCGTGATCGTGCATTTCACCTTCAGCTTCGCAGTGCTGTTCATCATGTTCAGCGGCGAGCACGTTGCGGCCGAGCATGTGACGCCGGCCCAGTTCATCCCGGCCGTCGGCCTGGTTGTCATGCCGCTGGCCGGTGGGCCGCTGCTGGCGCATATGGACGGCGCGCTGCGCGAGTGGGCGCTGACCATCAACGCCATTGGCCTGGGGGCGGGGAGCATGATGTATCTCGGCCTGCTTGGCCTGACCCTGCACCGAAAGTACCTGCACAAGCCGGCCCAGGGCATGCTGACGCCGACGGTGTGGATCAATCTGGCGCCGCTCGGTGTCATCCCGGTCAGCCTGATGAACCTCGCCGAACAACTGCCCTATCCGGCCGCCCGTGAGGTGGCGACGGTCGTGATGCTGTTGCTCTGGGGCTTCGGCGTCTGGTGGCTGGTCATGGCCAGCCTGCTGACGCTGGCGGCGCGGGCCGCCGGGCAACTGCCCTTCGCGCTCTCCTGGTGGGGCTTCACTTTCCCGCTCGGCGCCTTCGTCGCCGAAAGCCTGCGCCTCTCCGGCCTGCTCGGCTGGAGCAGCATCTTCGCCATCGGCGTTGCCGCCTGGTGGCTGCTCTGTTTTTTGTGGAGCATGACCCTCTACCGGACGCTGCGCGGCGTGGCCAGCGGTGTCATCTTTCAGCCGCATCCCTGACGGTGCGTGGGCCGCCTTTCGCGATTCAAGGGTTGGTCGGGGGCTGTTTATTTGCCATCTCTGCGAGAACTTCGCGCAGGTTTTCCGGGGCATAAAAGACGAAAGCGTTGCCCTGCTTTGTTTTGATCAATAACCCAAGCTCATGCAGTCCGAGCAAGTCGTTGCGCGCGGTTTGATAGACGACGTTATGGGAGCGTTGATGGGTATCGACGCGATATTCGACCCCGACATTCCGAAGCGCATGATTGAGCAAGGCGGTCTGTCGATGATTGAATCGAGTTCTCAGGCTCGCCGACGCAGAGAGAAGCTTTTCGGTTTCTTTTTGCTCCCGGCTTTTTCGGTCGAGGTACTCATGCAGGGCAGCAATGGATTTGCGAATGGTCGATAGCTGATGGAGCAGAAAATAGGTCGTATCGCTTCCGTCGGTTTCTGCATGGAGATAGGCGCGCATGTATTGGGCAGGGGCTCGCCGGATGATGTGGCTGATCGATGTGTATTCCATCAGCCAGTACCCGCTGCGGGCTATCGACCAATAGAAGAGTGCCCGTGCGGTTCGGCCGTTTCCATCGACGAACGGGTGATCGTAGCCAATCATGAAGTGCAGAATTATGGCCCTGAGCACCGGATGCACGAATGGCGATGAAGTTTCGTCGGCGTTGGCAAAGGCGCATAACCTCTCAAGTCGCTCGGAAAGTTCCGTATGGCAAGGCGGCTCGTGCAACACGGTGCCGTCCCGGGGATCGACCACCTTGATGTCGTTGTTTTGCCTGAGGTGTCCGGCGTCGGAGGGATCGTCCAATGTCTCCTCGGTCAGGATCCGGTGTAGCTCCAGAATGTGCGCCGGGGTCAGGGCCTCGCTCTTTATCGAGCGTAAATGCTCCATGGCCCGATAGTTGTTGAAGATCATTTTTTCGCTATGGTCGTGCGGCTTCCTGCCACTTTTCAGCATCGAGGCCGCTACTTGCCGTGTCGTCGATGCCCCCTCCAGTTGACTGGAAGTAATGGCTTCTTCAATCAGCGAACTGATCAAGTAGCGCTTGGGTTCTTCCTTGGTCGGTGCTCCTGCCGATGAATGTATCTGGCCGGCCGCATCGCGATCGATGTGGTGGAGATCGATCAATACCTGGCTAGGTGTGCCGAATTTGAGGGGCTTTCCAAATTTATCCAGTAGCGGGAGGTTTTGTAGAAGCGACGTACGACCCAGCTGTATCGATGCCCACCACGCCTCTCTGGATACATTGTCCGGAGGTGTTCTGTAGCGTAAGTCATCCCAGTGTAGATAGCGCCCATCAACGAGAGGGTTGAGATTCTCTGTGATCCAGCGGAATGTCTCCGGGGCCATGCTTGCCATTAGCTTGCCGAAGTCGGGGGCTGTCTGCGGAGTTCTCATTGGTGTACTAATTTCTAAGTGTTTTAGTAGAGATTAGTATATGCTCTGATGTTTACTAACGTCTACTAATTTGTATATCAATTAGTAGACGTTAGTAGGTCGCCTGCTGTCGGCTGTTTGCTGGTCTCTTGTTTGAATAAAAAAAGGCGGGTGCCATGCACCCGCCCAAGCGGAGTCTGCCTCGAACTACTGGGGCAGGAGGAAAGCGGCTTTTTCGCGGACCTTGATGTCCGGATTGTCGATGGCGACGATGTCGAAGTGGATCGGGTTGGAGCCGGTCTTGCCGGCTTCCGGCGGGACACTGACGACAGTGTTGACCGAGGTCAGCCCGGCCGCGACTGCATCGACTTCCGGCGAGCCGGCGATTTCGGCGCCGGGCAGGCCGTCGACGCTGATCCGGTAGCGGCGCGGCTGCTCTTCGGTGTTCATGATCTGCAGCATGTAGACGTTTTCGATCCGGCCGTCGTCGGCTTCGCGGGCAAGGACCGAGCGGTCGCGGATGATGTCCACCTTGAGCGGGATGCGGTGGGCCAGGAACCACGCCGACAGGCCGGTGATAAGAACCAGGATGGCGGTGTAGAGCAGGATGCGCGGGCGAATGATGTGGGCCAGGATTTCCTTCTTGCTCAGATGGCGCGCCATGGCGTTTTCGGTTGAGTAGCGGACCAGGCCGCGGCGCAGGCCAACCTTGTCCATGACCTGGTCGCAGACGTCGACGCAGGCGGCGCAGCCGATGCACTCGTATTGCAGGCCGTTGCGGATGTCGATGCCGGTCGGGCAGACCTGCACGCAAAGTCCGCAATCGACGCAGTCGCCGAGCCCGGCCGCTTTGGCGTCGACACCCTTCTTGCGTGCCCCGCGCGTTTCGCCGCGTTCAGGGTCGTAGGTGATGATCAGCGTATCCGGGTCGAACATCACGCTCTGGAAGCGGGCGTAGGGGCACATGTACTTGCACACCTGCTCGCGCATGAAGCCGGCGAACAGGTAGGTGAAGCCACCGTAGAAGAAGATCCAGAAGGTCTCCCAGGGGCCGAGATTGCCGCTGCGGACGTTGGCGATCAACTCGTCAACCGGCGTGAAGTAGGCGACCAGCGTGAAGCCGGTCCACAGCGAGAGGAGCAGCCAGAGCCCGTGCTTGGTCGCCCTGAGGCGCAGCTTGCGGGCGTCGAATGGGGCCTTGTCGAGCTTGATCCGGGCATTGCGCTCGCCTTCGACCCAGTTCTCGATCCACATGAAAATCTGCGTATAGACCGTCTGCGGGCAGGCGTAACCGCAGAACAGCCGGCCGGCGACGGCGGTGACCAGGAACAGCGCGTAGGCCGAGACGATAAGCAGGGCGGCCAGGTAGATGACGTCCTGCGGCCAGAAGACGACGCCGAAAATGTAGAACTTGCGCTCGACCAAGTGGAGCAGGATCGCCTGGCGGCCGTTCCAGACCAGCCATGGGCTGGCGTAGAAGATGACCTGCGTGAAGATGACCAAGGCGATTCGCCAGTTGTCGAAATAGCCGCGGATGCCCTTGGCGTGGATTTTTCGGCGTTTCTCGTAGAAGGAAACGGGGGCGGTGTTGGCAGGCTGCGTTGCGGCTTCGGGCTGGCTCATCGGTCCTCGATCGGCGGGTGAAAAAAGGGCGGAAACCGGCGCGACCAGCCGTGGTCTCGTCTGCCGCCATAAAGCAGGCCTGCGGGGCGAACTAAGGGGGATATGTCGCCAGACGAGATCCGGTTGGCCGCAACCCTTCCGTTCATCAGCTAAGGAGAGTGCTGGAGAGAGGCAAGGGCCGCCGGTTTCCTGCTTGATTGTTATCAAGATGCGTGCCTGCTTTGCGCTTGAAATAAAATCTATTCAAATCAGTGTATTGACTGGTTTTTGCGGGGCAGTGCTTGCCAATTTCCTGGGGTGTGTGCCAATAATGGCATTGGCGGTTGGCATTGCAGACAAAATTGACATGACGGCACATTTCCTCAGCGAACTGATTTCCTTCCTCGACGGCTTGCCCGAGCCGCGCATCGTGATGGACCTCGACTACCGGATCGTTGCCGCCAACGCCGCCTACACGCGGGAATTCGGGGGCGCGCTGCCGGTCGCCGGGCGGACCTGCTACGAGGTCTCGCATCATTTCAGCGTGCCCTGCGACCAGGCCGGCGAATCCTGCCCGCTCAAGCAGAGCCTGGAGGCCGGCGCGCCGCAGCGCGTGCTGCACCTGCACCACACTCCGCGCGGCGAGGAGCACGTCGCCGTCGAAACGACGCCGATCCGCGACGACCAGGGCGAGATCGTCTATTTCGTCGAGACCATGCGTGTCGTCCGCCAGGCCAGCGGCCGAGCCGCAGCGCAGGGCCTGGTCGGCCGCTCGCCGGCTTTCATGGGCATGCTGGAGAAAGTGCTGCGCGTTGCCAATTCGGATGCCGCCGTGCTGCTGCTTGGCGAAACCGGCACCGGCAAGGAACTGGTCGCCCGCGCCATCCACGAAGCCAGCGCTCGCGAGGACGGGCCTTTCGTCGCGGTGGATTGCGCCGGAATGACCGAAACCCTGTTCGAGAGCGAACTGTTCGGCTACGAGAAGGGCGCCTTCACCGGCGCGACGCACCGCAAGCCGGGCCTGGTCGAGGCGGCGGCCGGCGGCACGCTGTTTCTCGACGAGATCGGCGAACTGCCGCTCGCCCTGCAGGTCAAGCTGCTGCGCCTCTTGGAAACCGGCACCTATCGCCGAGTTGGCGGGCTGGACTGGCTGCCCGCCGATTTCCGGCTGGTCGCCGCCACCCACCGCGATCTGCGGGCCATGGTCCAGGCCGAGACCTTTCGCCGCGACCTCTATTTCCGCATCAACACCTTCCCGATCCATACGCCGGCGCTGCACGAACGGGTCGAGGACATCCCACTGCTCGCCGCATCGCTGCTCGAACGCGTCGACCGCAAGCCGGGGCGCAAACTGACGCCGGCGGCGCTCGACTGGCTGGCCGGCCGCCGCTTCAGCGGCAATATCCGCGAACTGCGCAACCTGATCGAACGCGCCACGCTGTTGGCCGACGGTGACAGCATCGACCTGCCGCAACTACTCGACATGGCCGACGATGTGCCGGCACCAAGGATGGCAGACGACAGTGCGTTCCGACTCCATGAAATCGTCGACCTGGCGACGCTGGAAAGCCGCTACCTGGCCTGGGCCGGTGAGCAGTCTGGAGGCGACCCGGCTCCCCTGGCCGCGCAACTCGGCATTAGCCTGCGCACCTTGTACCGCAAGCGGCAAGGCGGTCGTGGCGCCTAGGCGAAATTTCGATTTTGGCCAAAAAAACCGGCCTACCGTAGCATTCGTGTGATTGGGCAGAGGGGCTGGCCGCCGGAGGCGGGGCCGGTGCCGGGCGTCGCCGGGCAAGGCTGCAAGGGGAAACTGGAGCGGCAGAAGAGTCTCGAACTCTCGACCTCAACCTTGGCAAGGTTGCGCTCTACCAACTGAGCTACTGCCGCTTCTTGGCTCCTCGACCTGGGCTCGAACCAGGGACCTACGGATTGATGGTTGGAATAATTACCTAATTTATTCAATAGATTGGCCCGCCAATCCTCGCCAACGACCGCCGAAAGGCGGTTTTTCCGTCACGCATCTTGTATGATCGTTAGCATCTATGATGTGGTATTAGCATCTGCAAGGCCTTTTCTCCAAAAGACAGTTGTGCCCTAAAAAAATTACTCGATGCCTTCATTCTTGTTTTGGAACCTAAATAACAAGCCGCTAGGCAAAGAAGTCGCCAGTTTGTGTCACGAGTACTCAGTCGATGTTCTTGTCTTGGCTGAGTGTGAAATAACTGAAGTAGAGCTTCAGCGAGAGCTAAATCACGGACAAGCTGCCACTTACTTAGCACCGCCGAACTATTCTTCTCGCCTGAAATTTTTAACAAAGCTACCGCACGGAAGCATGGCTCCTCTGCTTGATGACGGTGGCTTGTCCATTCAGAAGATTACGCCACCTCTTGGTGATGCGTTTTTACTTGTCGCTGCTCATTTGAGAAGCAAGCTACATATGACAGAGAGCGATCAGATGTTTTCTGCAACACGCCTGCGGCAGGCAATAGTTGACGCAGAGAAGGAAGTTAGCCACTGCCGTACAGTGGTGATTGGCGACCTAAACATGAATCCTTTTGAGAACGCGATGGTAAGTGCGGAAGGAATGCATGGCGTTCTAGATCGCAGGATTGCAGCTCGCGGAACTAGGACAGTTGAAGGCAAGGAAAGGATGTTCTTTTACAATCCGATGTGGGGGCGTATGGGAGACAGTTCTGACGGCCCGCCTGGTACTTACTTCAAGGATATGTCTAATTACGTTAATCACTACTGGAATACATTTGACCAAGTACTTATACGTCCCGATTTGCTTGGTTGCTACGAGGACGAAAATTTAGTTGTCATTTCAGAAGTGGGTGGTCAGTCGTTGCTTAGTTCTGATCGAATAAATCGGAATTTTTCTGACCACTTGCCAATTTACTTAAACTTGAGAACGGAGGTCTAGCTGTGGCCGTAAAAAATTTGTGGGGAGACATACCGGAAAGCCCAGCTATTAGGCCTCCAGTTGCAATCCTAAAAGAACAAGGCGATCTATTGGAGACTCTTACGAAAGGATTATTAGAAGGCAGAGTATTGCGAGAACAAGACGCTTTCAGCAGAACGGTTCTCAGATTCGCTATCGTTGCACCAGCACTCAATAACTACACGTTTGTCCTTTTGCAAGTTGTCCATGACATTGAGCTGTATCCAGCTAATCTAAAATCAATAGTAGAGTCGCTCACTTTTCCGACTTGCACAAATGAGGATGAGTTTTTAAACGGGCTTTCTACCATCTTTCAATCTGAGAAGACGAAGCGAGTAATTGCTGGGTTGTTAGCCCAAATACAGCAGGGAACTTGATTCCCATGGGTTTCGATGGTCAGGCTATGACACCAGATGTGTTGTCGATTCGGATACCACTACCCATTCGAGATAACTTTCGAGTTTTAATGAAAGCTATCCTTTCTGGTGAAATAATTTGTTCAACGTTGTGCTTGGATAAGTTGCCTTGGGGCCATCCATGGCGTGACAGAGCAGGCGCACCGGGTGCTGCGTTTCGTGGGATTGAATGAAGGCGTACCTTACTGGGACTCTTTGGCAAAGTACGCTGCGGTTTTTTTTAGGATGTCACGCTCCTTACTGACACGCTTCAGAGTCGGCCAATACTCGTGCCTGGCGTAAAGCCTTGGTACGGTCGGGAATCGATAACTTCCGCTGGCATGATCTGAGGCATACTTGGGCAACGTGGCAGCGACAGGCTGGAACACCGACGCATGAGCTGCAACGCTTGGACGGTTGGCGGACCGGTATGCTCACCCTCTGCTACTGAAAATGGGGGGACGTCGCTGGCTCCCGATCATCTGGCCGAAGCGGCCTCACGGCTAAATTCGGTAATCCCTGGCTACGTTTCAGCTACGGTGATCTAGAAAAGCAAAAAGCCCACTCCGAAGAATGGGCCTTTTGGCAGCATCGACGACGATGAAAAATTGTCGCCAACGCGATGTTTGGAGCGGCAGAAGAGTCTCGAACTCTCGACCTCAACCTTGGCAAGGTTGCGCTCTACCAACTGAGCTACTGCCGCTTCTTGGCTCCTCGACCTGGGCTCGAACCAGGGACCTACGGATTAACAGTCCGGCGCTCTACCGACTGAGCTATCGAGGAAAAGGCGCGCATTATAAATCGCCTTGGCGGCTTTGCAATCCCCTTGGGGTGGTCTTCTTCAGGTTTTTTTCAGAGGCTCAGGCGCGCCGGTCGGGGTTGCCGCGCGGATGCTGGCGCCGGTCGAGGCGCGTCGATTCGCGCAATTTGTGGCCGCGCACGACCAAGGCCGGGATCAGCACCAGGAAGAGAATGATGACGAGGGCGAGCAGCAGATGGTTGTTGAGGACAATATCGAACATGGCTGTCTCCGGTCGGCGATGGGTGTTGCCGGCACCCGTTTGACCGCATGCCGGTGGGCCGGGTTCTCGATACCGGCGCGGAGCAAGGGGACCGGGGCATCTTACAACTGGAAACAACTCGACGTCGATCAGCGCCACGAGCGGCGCGTTATTCAGGTGTGTCCGATCCCCTGGAGTTGTTATGAAAAAGATTCTTTCTGCCCTTGTTCTCGCTGTGACCATGCTCGGGCTGAGCGGCTGCTTCCCGGTTTTTGTGCCGGTCCATGACCATCACCATGGTTACTATCATCGCGGCTGGGGCAATCGCTGATCCGCGTGAAAGGATGACGGCCCGATAGCTCGGGCCGTCGGGTGTCTTATTGCTGTTTGCGCCGGCGCGTCACCGCGCCGATCAGGCCGAGTCCGGCGAGGACCAGGCCATAGCTGGCCGGTTCCGGCACGGCATTGATCATCAGCGTGCGGTCGACCCCATTGGCCGGGTGCTGGATATTCACGTAGGCAACGTTCGGATCGAACTTGTCGAAATACAGGCCGGTGAATTCGGAGCCCGGCGTGCCGTTCGATGCCCAGCGAGCCAGGCCTTCGCCGGCATCGAGCAGGTCGCCGTCGAGGTTGAGGTCGCGGGCGAACCAGATGTCGTCGTCGACGCCGCCATCGCGGTCTTCGATGATGTAGATGTTGCCCTTGGCGTCGATGGCCAGGTTGTCGGCATTGCGCATGCCGCCGCCGACCGGCAGGCCGGTGGCGAGGTCGATGGTCGACGAATCGGCGAACAGGCGGACTTCGCCGGTCTGCGTGTTGTACGTGTAGACGCGGCTGCGGCCATCGGCGGTGTTGGCGTTGTTGTCCGAATCGGTCGTCGTGAAATAGAGCAGTTGCGAGCCGTTGCCAAGGGTCTGGATTTCGAGATCCTCCGGACGGTTGAAGCCGGTTGCCTGAATGCTCGCGTGGTCGGCGGTGGTCCGCCCGTCGATGGTGCCGTCGTTGAGCAGGCTGGAAACGCCGGCGATGGCCTTGCCGAAGGCGTCGGTGATGGCGACCCAGGTCGCGGAACCGGTCACCGCCGGGCCGTTGTTGCCTTCGAACTGGCCGCCGGCGCCGACTTTGAGCGCGAAGGTCTGGCCCTTGGCGAAATACTCGTCGCCGGTGGCGGCATTCGGGTTGGCTGAAACGTACTTGTACACCGAGCCGCCATTCAACTCGTCGACGAAGTACATCGACTTGGCGGCGTCAAAGGCCAGGCCTTCGTGTGAGACGCGCGGGATGATGCTGCGCTGGATGAAGTTGCCGCCGTTGGCGCCGGCCGTCGTTGCGTTGGTGACCTCGAACAGGCGGCCCTTGCTGCTGCCGGCGCCCCAGGATTCTTCGGCGGTCAGGTAGCTGCCCCAGGGCGTCCAGCGCGAAGCGTCGCCGGACACGAAGCCGTTGGTGCCGGGGGCGACGATGGTGACGGCGCGGGTGTTGTAGTTCGGGTCGCGCAGGTCGATGCGCTGGACGCCGCCGCTGCCCGTTTCAAAGGGCATGAACAGGTAGCGGCCGGCGTTGGGGCCGGTTTCGTTGGCGGTGATCATGTCCCAGCTGCCGGAGTTGGAGCCCGGCGCCTGCGCATTCTGGGTGGCACGGTCGGCGATGGTGGTCTGCTTGAAATTGGGGCTGGACAGCGTGACCGGGGTTGCCGGCGTGGCGCTCGGGCCGGCCGAGGCGGGCAGCGGGGTGAAGGTGGAAAACCCGGCCTGGGCGCCGGTGGAAATGGCGGCTAACAGGCTGGCTACGGCAACGGCGAGATATTTTTTCTGCATCGGATGCTCCTGGCTGGCAAGTCGGTTGGGGGTGGGGCGGGCGCGTGCAGCCGGGCAGGGGCACACACGCCAGCCGGCACATGATGGACGCCGGTTATTACAAATAGATTTATTCGGGACGGCTTACAGTAATTCCATATTTCAACTATTATTGAAATATGGAATCGACAACTGCCGTTGCCGCGCTCGGTGCGCTGGCGCATCAAACCCGTTTGCAGATATTTCGGCTGCTGGTTCGCGCCGGGGCCGGAGGCATGGCCGTCGGGCGCATTGCCGAGGCGCTGGGGGTCGAGGCCAATGGCCGGCTGACCTTCCACCTCAAGGAACTGGTTGCCGCCGGCCTGGCCTCCTCGCGGCAGGAGGGGCGCTTCGTCTATTACTCGACCGATTACGCGGCGATGAATGAACTGCTCCGCTACCTGACCGAGGACTGCTGCGGCGGCCTGGGCTGTGGCGAGGTCGTCGAGGCCTGTAACCCGGAGAAATGCGCATGAAGGTATTCAACGTGCTGGTCTTGTGTACCGGCAATTCGGCCCGCTCCATCCTTGGCGAGGCCTTGTTCAACCATCTCGGGCGGGGGCGGATTCGCGCCTTTTCGGCCGGCAGCCAGCCGAGTGGTAAGGTCAATCCGGTGGCGCTGGAGACGCTGGGAAAGCATGGCGTGCCGCTGCCTGAGGCGCGCAGCAAATCCTGGGACGAATTTGCCGCACCGGGGGCGCCGGCACTCGATTTCATCTTCACCGTCTGCGCCAGCGCGGCCGGCGAAGCCTGCCCGATCTGGCCCGGCCACCCGGCGACCACACACTGGGGTATCGCTGATCCGGCCCATGTCGAGCCGCTGGCGGCCAGGCGGTCCGCGTTTGAGACCGCCTATGCCGAGCTTGAGAAACGCATCGCGGCATTTTTGCAACTGCCTCTCGAAACGATGCCGACCGTAGCCATCGTCGAAGCGGCGAAGAAAATTCACCAGGAGGCCTCGGCATGAGCGCCCAATGCGAAGTGGCGATGAAGCAGCCGGCCAGCGCGCCGATGAGCGTCTTCGAGCGTTACCTGACGGTCTGGGTATTTCTCTGCATCGTCACCGGCATCGCGCTCGGCCAGTGGTTTCCGGGCGTCTTCCAGGCGGTCGGCCGAATGGAGGTGGCGCAGGTCAATCTGCCGGTCGGGCTGCTGATCTGGGTGATGATCATCCCGATGCTGGTCAAGGTCGATTTCGGCGCCCTGCATGAGGTCCGGCAGCATGTGAAGGGCATCGGCGTGACGTTGTTCGTCAACTGGCTGGTCAAGCCGTTCTCGATGGCCTTCCTCGGCTGGCTGTTCATCCGCCAGTTATTCGCCGATTACTTGCCGGCCGAGCAGCTCGACAGCTATATCGCCGGTCTGATCCTGCTCGCTGCGGCGCCGTGCACGGCGATGGTCTTCGTCTGGAGCCGGCTGTCGAACGGCGACCCGCTGTTCACGCTGTCGCAGGTGGCGGTCAACGACACCATCATGGTCTTCGCCTTCGCGCCGCTGGTCGCCTTCCTGCTCGGCATCTCGTCGATCACCGTGCCCTGGGCCACCCTGCTGACCTCGGTCGTCCTCTACATCGTCATCCCGGTGGCGCTGGCCCAGTTGTGGCGCAAGTCGCTGCTGGCGCGCGGCCAGGTGGCTTTTGACGCGGCCATGGAGAGGATAGGCCCGTGGTCGATCAGCGCCTTGCTGGCGACGCTGGTCCTGCTCTTCGCCTTCCAGGGCGAGGCGATCTTGAAGCAGCCGCTGGTCATCGCGCTGCTCGCCGTGCCGATCCTGATCCAGGTATTCTTCAACTCGGCCCTGGCTTACTGGCTGAATCGGGCGGTCGGCGAAAAGCACAATATCGCCTGCCCGTCGGCCCTGATCGGCGCTTCCAATTTCTTTGAGCTGGCTGTCGCCGCGGCGATCAGCCTGTTCGGTTTCGATTCCGGCGCGGCGCTGGCCACCGTGGTCGGCGTGCTGATCGAAGTGCCGGTCATGTTGCTGGTGGTACGCGTCGTCAATGCCAGCCAGGGGTGGTACGAGAAGGCTTGATCGCCGGCCCGCGCCGGCAGGGAGGATGTCATGAACATCGTCGTCGAAGCGCTGCAGGGCGGCCTGGCCGGGCTGGCCTCGTATCTCGCCGCGCATGTGCTGCTTTGCCTGGTCCCGGCCTTCTTCATTGCCGGCGCCCTGTCGGCGCTGGTGCCGCAGCAATCCATCATCCGTTATCTCGGGCCGGAGGCGCCGAAGTGGGTGTCCTACCCGGCGGCTGCCGGGGCGGGCAGCCTGCTCGCGGTTTGCTCCTGCACCATCCAGCCGCTGTTCGCCGGCATCTACAAGAAGGGGGCCGGGCTGGGGCCGGCCATTACCTTCCTGTTCTTCGCGCCGGCCGCCAATATCCTGGCGCTGTCCTATACCGGCGTCGCGCTCGGCGCCGATTTCGCCATCGCCCGTATCGTGCTGGCCCTGGTCTTCGGCATTGGTATCGGCATGATCATGGCCATCCTGTTCCGCCAGGGCGAGGCGGCACGCCTGGCGCAAGGGGAGACGTTCGGCAGCGATGCGGGCATTTCGCGGCAGACCTTGCTGTTCCTGGCGACGCTGGTCGCCCTGCTGCTGGCCGGCACGCTGAAGCTTGATTTCCTGAAAACGGTGTTGCTCGGTATCGAGTTGCCCGTACCCGGTGTGGGCAGCTTGCAGGCGGGGCTTGACCGGCTGCTGCCGGTTAACGAAGCGACCGGCGCGGAGGGCCTGAGCGTGCAGGGACTGTTCCTGATCGGCCTGCTGCTGGCGATCGGTGCGGCGGCGTGGCGCGGCCTCGGCCAGGTCGATAGCGGCTTCAACCGCCTGACGCCGCTGGCGCTTGGCCTGACCTTGCTGACCCTGGTGATTGCCGCGCTCGGCGTCAGAAATTCTGAAAATGGCCTGTTTTTGGCCTTGACCGTAAGATCGGCCCTGGTTGCCGCCCTGTGCGTGGTGCTGATCCCGCTGGCCCGGCGTTTCGACCCCTGGGACGTGCAGCAGTGGCTGTGGGAAACCTGGCGCTTCGTGAAGCAGATATTTCCGTTGCTCGTCGTCGGCGTTTTCCTGGTCGGCGTCATCCGTGTCTTCATCCGCCCCGAGTGGATACAGGCGGTGGCCGGCAGCAATACCGTGCTGGCCAACCTGGCCGGTGTCATCTTCGGCGTCTTCATGTATTTCCCGACCCTGGTCGAGGTGCCGGTGGCCAAGATGTTCCTGTCGCTCGGCATGCACCCGGGGCCGCTGATCGCCTACCTGATGGCCGATCCCGAGCTGTCGCTGCAGAGCATCCTGATTACCGCGGCGATCATCGGCAAGCTCAAGGCGTGGACCTATGTCGGGCTGGTCGCGGTGTTCTCGACGCTGGCCGGGTTGAGCTACGGCGCCTGGGTGGATGGCGCATCGCTGTGGATGCTGGCCTTGCCGGTCGGTGGATTTGTCGCCTTGCTGGTCATTCTGTTGCACCGGTTCGAGCGGGCAATGCTCGCCCGAGCTTCCTGAAAGGAGTCGCCATGTTGATCAAGATACTGGGTACTGGTTGCGCCAAGTGCAATCGCCTGGAGCAACTGACGCGCGAAGTCGTCGCCGAGCAGGGATTGGACGCCACTTTCGAGCATGTGACGAACATGGACGAGATCATGGCCTACCCGATCATGACCACGCCGGCGCTGGTGGTCGACGAGGCGGTCAAGGTTGCCGGGCGCATGCCCAGCAAGGAAGAGATCGCCGGCTGGCTGAAGGGCTAGGGCAGGGGCCGTCCGGCCCCTGCGGATCGGTCAGGCCGAGACGGAAAGCAGGCTGCTTGCCGCCGGGTTGCTGCTGTTGTCGCTGAAACTGCCGTAGGCGTGCATCAGCTGCATGATCTTGAACATCACCTGGGTTTCGCTGTTGGCGGTGGTCGCGGCTGTGTTCGCCGTGCTGTCGCTGCTGCTCGATGCGCTGCTGTTGTAAGCCTGCGCTTCGGCAAAAGTCACTTTTCCGTCGCCATCGCTGTCGGCGGCTTCGAAGTTGTTGACGACATTCGAAATGAAGCTCGAACGCTTGCTGTCGCTGCTGCCGATCTCTTCCAGCTGGCTGCTCAGTTCCTCCTTGGTGAAGCCGGCATCGCCCTCCGGTGGCGGCGGGGGCGGCATGCCGCCCATACCCTGCGGTCCGTGGCCGCCGTGTCCCTGCAGGCGCATCTGGTTGAACTGGCCGTCCAGTTCTTCCTGCAGCTTGCTGAGCGTCGTCGAAAATTCGCTTTCAGTGATCTTGCCGTCGCTGTTGCTGTCGAGCGCGGCAAAGACGTCTTCGGCCGTTGAAGAAGTGCTGTCCGAGGCGATCTTGCTGAAGGCCGAGACGAGATCGCTTTTCTCCAGGTAGCCCTGGCTCCTGGTGTCGAGTTTGGCGAATAACTGGCTGATGGATGTGGTGCTGCCGAGGCTGCTGGCCATGATTACCTCCGGTTGGTTGATCAAAAATGGAATGCCCGTGACGGGCTATCATCCTTGAGCAAGTTATCGGCCAAAACCGCTGTGAATTGGCGGCGTTTTGCGTTAAACGACGTAAAGTTTGGTTAAGAAATTGGGCTTTATGGATGGGTTTTGGCGAAATTTCACCGGGTTTTTGCAATAAACGGCAAGTTTTCAGGCCCCGGCAAAATCTGCCGCCCCCGTTTTTGCGCCGGATTGCGGTAAAACTCTGTAAAGCCCCAGCGTTTCATCTGGTTTTGCCGGAGCCCCTTGGCTATCATCGTCGTTTGCCGAATAACCGCGATACGCCATGACACATATCCTGCTGGTCGACGACGATGTCGAGCTTTCCGGCATGTTGCGCGACTACCTAAATCAGGACGGCTTTGTCGCAAGCGCCGTGCATGACGGCCAAAGCGGCGTCGCGGCGGCGCTTTCCGGCGATTACGGCATCGTCGTGCTCGACGTGATGATGCCGGGGATCAGCGGTATCGAGGCCTTGCGCCGCATCCGTGCGGCGAGCCGGGTGCCGGTGCTGATGCTGACCGCCAAGGGAGACGACATGGACCGCATCGTCGGACTCGAACTGGGCGCCGACGACTACGTCCCCAAACCCTGCCTGCCCCGCGAACTGGCGGCGCGCCTGCGCGCCATCCTGCGCCGCACGCAGCCCGCCGACGCCAGCGGCGCCCCGATCGTGGTCGGCGCCTTGACCGTCTTTCCCGAACAGCGGCGGGTCGAATGGAGCGGAGCCCCTGTTGAACTGACCAGCACCGAGTTCAATCTGCTCGAAACCCTGGCCCGTTGCGCCGGACGCCCGGTCGGCAAGGCTGCCTTGTCCGAGCAGGCGCTGGGTCGGCCGCTGGTCCGCTTCGACCGCAGCATCGACGTCCATTTGTCCAGCATCCGCCGCAAGCTCGGTGCCTTGCCCGATGGCCGTTCCTGCATCCAGACGGTCTACCGGCAGGGCTACCAGTTGATCAAGGAATAGCATGGGCCGGCTGTTCTGGAAGTTTTTCCTGTTCATCTGGCTGGGTCAGATGGCGGCGGTGCTCGGTACCGGCATGCTGTTCTGGGCCGAGCGGAGAAACTTCGAACTGCACATGACCGGCGGTGGCGAAGCGCCGCCGGCCTACCCGCAGCACAGGCCGCCACCCACCGGGGAATTCGGACGGCCGCCGCCGCCGGGAGAGTTTGCCGGACCGCCTCGCCACGGACCGGGCGGCGGGCGCCCGCCCGGCATGCACATTCCGGTTTTCCCGGTGCTTGCCGGGTTGCTCGCCAGTGTTCTCTGCGCAGCCGGCCTGGCCTGGTATTTCGCCCGCCCGATTCGCCAGTTGCGCAGCGGCTTCGATCGGGTGGCCGACGGTGATCTGGATGCCCGGGTGGCGCCCGGGATGCAGGGGCGCCGCGACGAACTGGCCGATCTGGGACGTGATTTCGATCGAATGACCGAGCGCCTGCAGGGCGTGGTTGAAGGCCAGAAGCGCCTGCTCCACGACGTTTCCCACGAAATGCGTTCGCCGCTCGCCCGCTTGCAGGCCGCGATTGGCCTGGCGCGCCAGCAGCCGACCCGGATGGACGACTGTCTGCAGCGGGTCGAACGCGAGAGCGAACGGATGAACCAGCTGGTCGGCCAGTTGCTGACGCTATCGCGGCTGGAAGCCGGGGTGACCGAAGCGACGGAGTTGGTCGACCTGGCCGAACTGCTCGCCGGCATTGTCGAGGATGCCCGTTTCGAGGCGGCGACCCGGCAGGTCGTCATCGATTACACGGCGGGCGAAATGGCCGAGATTCGCGCCAATTCCGAGTTGCTGCACCGGGCCATCGAGAATGTGCTGCGCAATGCCATCCGCTATTCGCCGGAGGGCGGCAGGGTGGCTGTAACGGCCGGCCGGAGGGGCGAGGTGTTCCATGTTCGCGTTGCCGATCAGGGGCCAGGGGTCGCGGCGAACGAGCTGGAGGCGATCTTCAAACCCTTCTTCCGCGGTGGTGCGTCGCGGTCCGGCGATGGTTACGGCCTCGGGCTGGCGATTGCCCGTCGGGTGATGCTGGTGATCAAGGGGCGCATTCACGCCAGCCTGGGAGAAGGCGGCGGATTGGTCGTCGAGATCGAGATGCCGGCTTGATCGGCGCTACCATTTTCTAGAAATGACGGAGGGTGATGTGTTCAGGGCGTCGCCACGAACAATCTTCTCCCCGGGCCGGCGGGAATCTAGCCTGCTGCTTCGACCGGCGCGATGAAGACGTAGCCCTGCGAGCGCAGGGTCTTGATGAAGTGGCTGCCGTCGGCCTGCTTGCCGAGAATGCGCCGGATCTGGCTGACGTGGACGTCGATGATCCGGTCGTAGGGAACATATTCGCGCTTCAGGACGCGCGACAGCTGTTCGCGGGAGAGCGGCTCGAAGGGGTGTTCGACGAAGGCGGCAAGCAGGGCGTAGCCGGAGACGCCGAGCGGCGTCGGCGGACTGCCGGTGCGGACAAGTTCGCGCGAGCCGGTGTCCAGTATCCAGTCGCCGAAAGCCAGGCGCCGCATGTCGCTGCCGTTGTGGGAGGCGCGCTGGCAGCGGCGCAGCAGACTCCGGATGCGCGCGAGCAGTTCGCGCATGTTGCAGGGCTTGGGCAGGAAATCGTCGGCGCCGATCTCGATGCCCATGATGCGCTCGACTTCGTCCGAGCGCGTCGAGTGGATCAACACGGGAATGTCGGATGTCTGGCGCAGCTGGCGCAACAGTTCAAAGCCTTCGATGTCGGGCAGGCTTAGATCAAGAATGATGACGTCGGGGTTTTCTTCGAGCCGGTGCCACATTGTGCGGCCGTTTTCGGCGAAGATGCTTTCGATTCCTGCGGTGGCGAGGGTCGAACTGAGTACTTGGCGGGTTCCCGGATCGCTTTCAACAATAAGCGCGGTCTGGCGCATGGGTTTTGTTTTCGACTATGCACTAAAGCATTGATTGTAGTGCAATGTGTGGAAAAGGCGGCGATTCGGGGTTCTTGGAGTCCGGACTTCAGCAGGCACGCACTGCTCGTGGCATCGGACTGAGCTCGGGATTGGACGGTGTTGCCGTCCCGACAGACGATTGTGGCAGAATCGGGAAATGTGGCGACAATGCCACGGTCGCGCTTCAAAGGGGGAGTCATGCGAGATTGGACGTTGTGCTGGCAAAGGTGCCGGGGTTTCGTTTTTGCCCTTTTTTTGCTGCCGACCGTAGCATTCGCCCAGGAGGCACGGCCGCTGAGCAAGGGACAGACGCTGTACCTGCCGATCTACTCGCACATGCTCTACGGCAACCTCGGCAAGAGCGGCAAGGCATCCTACGTGCTGCTTTCGGCGCTGGTTTCGATCCGCAATACCGATGCCAAGCGGCCGATCCGCATTCTTTCGGCCAAGTATTTTGATACCAATGGCAAGCAGCTCGGCGAACGGGTACCGACGCCGGTGGTCGTGCCGCCGCTCGGTACGCTGGAACTGTTTGTCGAGCTGAACGACGCCTCCGGCGGCTCCGGCGCCAACTTCATCATCAAGTGGGAGGCCGAGCAGCCGCTCAATCCGCCGCTGGTCGAATCCCTGCACGCCAACATGGATGGCGGCAAGGCGGTCATCTTCATGACGCAGTCGGTGCCGCTGGCGGAATAGGCGAGGGGGCGACTTGTCCGTCATCACGCCGTCGCAGACTGGCTACATTTTCCGGCTGGTCTGGCTGGCCTTCGGCATGCTCTTTGCCGTGCATGTCTTCGGCACGGTCGGCTACATGGTGCTGACCGAGGGCAAGTATTCGTGGTTCGACGCCTTCTACATGACCTTCATCACCGTCGCCACGATCGGCTTCGGCGAAATCATCGACATGTCGAGCAACCAGCCGGCGCGGATTCTGACCGTGGTCATCGGCATCCTCGGCGCCGGCAACCTGTCGCTGCTTTTTTCGGTGGTGACCGTGGCGTTGCTCGAAACCGACCTCAATGGAACATTGCGGAGAAAACGCATGGAAAAGGCGATCAAGAAACTGAAGGGGCATTACATCCTGTGCGGCTTTGGCCGGGTCGGGCGCAACATCGCCCATGAGTTGGAGGCGACCAACCGCCATTTCGTCGGCATCGACGAGGAGCTGCACCTGCTTGAGGAGTTCAAGGAGAAGAACCCCGGCTTCCTCTATCTGCACGGCGATGCCAGCGACGACGACATGCTGATCGCCGCCGACCTGGAGGACGCCAAGGGCCTGTTCGCGGTGACCGGCGACGATTCGCGCAACCTGATGATCGTCATCACCGCCAAGCAATTGAAGCCGGATCTGCGTGTCGTCGCCCGCTGCACCGAGACGCGCAACATCGAGAAGATGAAGAAGGCCGGCGCCGACGCCATCGTTTCGCCGGACTTTACCGGCGGCATGCGCATCGCCTCGGCGATGATCCGGCCGCACGTGGTGTCCTTCCTCGACGAGATGCTGAAGTCCGAGAAAAACCTGCGCGTCGAGGAAGTGGCGGTGCCGGCCGGCTTCATTCCCAAGCCGCTCGGCACGCTGAAGCTGCGCAGCGCCAACTACGTGCTGCTCGCCGTGCGCGAGCGCAACGGCAGCTGGCTGTTCAACCCGGACAAGGATTTCCTGCTCAAGCCGGGCTTCATGCTGATCGCCATGGCCAGCCCGGTCGGGCGGACCGAGATCGAGACGCTGCTGATCGACATGGCTGCCTGAATCCGACGTGGATTCCCCGGTCGGCGATGCGCCGGCTTTTTAAATACCGATGGAGAAAATAATGCAAAAGAAACTGATCGTGATCGCCAGCCTTGGTCTGCTGGCTGCCAGCCATGCCCAGGCCTCGCCTGAATTGGCCAAGGCCAAGAACTGCATGACCTGTCATGCCGTCGACAAGAAGATCGTCGGCCCGTCCTACAAGGACATCGTCGCCAAACGGGCGGCCGACAAGGGCGCCGAGGCGGCGCTGGCCGCCAAGATCAAGGGCGGCAGCAAGGGCGAGTGGGGCAATGTGCCGATGCTGGCCAACAACGTGACCGACGCCGAAGCGGCAACGCTGGCCAAGTGGGTGCTCAGCCAGAAGTAAGCGGCCAACCGGGCATGGCGTCCACGCGGCGCCATGCTGACCAATACAAATAAGAAAACCATGCTCGACCTGACCCCCGAACAGAAAAAACGCCGCTGGATCGCCCTCGGCATCGTCGCCTCGGCCTACATCCTGTCTTTCTTCCAGCGTTTCGCCCCGGCCGGCATTGCTCCCGACCTGGCGGCCGCTTTCCAGACGTCCGCCGCCTCGCTCGGGGTGCTCGCCGCGACCTATTTCTACGTCTATACCGTGATGCAGATCCCGACCGGCATCCTCGTCGATACGCTGGGGCCGCGCCGCATCCTGCTTCTCGGCTCGCTGGTCGGCGGCGCCGGCAGCTTCCTGTTCGGCTCGGCGCCGACGCTGGAACTTGCCCTGCTCGGACGGACGCTGGTCGGCCTCGGCGTGTCGGTGACCTTTATCGCCATGCTCAAGCTGATCGCCGTCTGGTTCGAGGAAAACCGCTTCGCGACCCTGGTCGGTGTCTGCATGCTGATCGGCAACCTCGGCTCGGTGCTGGCCGGCGCGCCGCTCTCGGCGCTCGCCCAGGCGAGCGGCTGGCGGGGCGTCTTCATCGGCGTCGGCATCGTCTCGCTGGCGCTGGGCACCCTGTGCTGGCTGATCGTTCGCGATGCGCCGGCAGCGCCAGCCGGCGGCCGGCCGAAATTCGACCGCACCGTTGTGCTCGGCAGCCTCTGGTCGGTGGTGCGTAACCGCGACACCTGGCCGGCGGCCCTGGTCAATACCGGCATGTCCGGCGCCTTCTTCACCTTCGCCGGCCTGTGGGCGACGCCCTACCTGATGCAGGTGCACGGCATGGCCCGGTCGGTGGCGGCCACCCACCTGTCGCTGTGGTTCGGCGGCTTCGCGGTTGGCTGCCTGTTCCTGGGCGGCATTTCCGACCGCCTCGGCCGGCGCAAGCCGGTGATGATCGCCGTTTCGCACGTTTTTGCCGCCATCTGGCTGTTCCTGGCCTTGGGGCAGGGTATGCCGCTGGCTGTCAGCTATGCCTTGTTCGCACTGCTCGGCCTGTCCACCGCCGGCTTTAGCCTGAGCTGGGCCTGCGCCAAGGAGGTCAACCCGCCGCTCTTGTCCGGCATGTCGACCAGCGTCGCCAACATGGGCGGCTTCCTGTGCGCGGCAATCATGCAGCCGGTGGTTGGCTGGATCATGGACCTCGGCTGGCGCGGCGAAATGCTCGGTGGCAGCCGTGTCTACGACGCTGCGGCGTGGCGCTGGGGTGTCGGCGCCGTCGCCCTGTGCGCGCTGCTCGGTGCGCTGTCCAGCTGGTGGATACGCGAAACGCGCTGCCGCAACGTCTGGCAGGCGGGCGGGTAGTCGCTGGCCGGTCGTGGTTGGTGGAGTTCGAGGGCGCCGGAAGGCGCCCTTTCTTTTTGCTGAAAGCCACCCAGCAAATACCTTGTACCGCATCTGTAAATTAGCGTATGCTTATATATATGAGCGCAAACATTCTCCGCTTTTTCGTTTTTGGCCTTTTTTTCGGGGTGACCGTAGCATTTGCCGGTGAGCCGCTGCCGGTCGTCGTCGTCAAGCCGCATGCCGTTGATCTGGCCTTCCCGGCCGAGTCGCTGGTCGAGGCGGTGCAGCAGGCGACGGTCGGCGCCCAGGTTCCCGGCCGGGTGCTGGAAGTGAAGGCCGATGCCGGGCAGGCGGTCAAGAAGGGCGAGGTGCTGATGCGCATCGACGCCCGCGAGGCCGCCGAAGCGGCGCGCGCCGCCGAGGCCCAGTACGCCAACGCCAAGGTGAGCTACGAGCGGACGAAAAGCCTGGTCGCCCAGAAGTTCATGAGCGCCGCCGCGCTCGACAAGGCCAAGGCCGATTTCGATGCCGCCGCCGCCAACCGTTCCGCCGCCGGAGCCAGCCAGAGCCACGCCACCATCGTCGCGCCGATGACCGGCATCGTCGCCCGCCGCCACGCCGAACTCGGCGACATGGCAATGCCCGGCACGCCGCTGTTCACCATCTACCAGCCGGGCAGCCTGCGCGTCACGGCGAGCATTCCGCAATACCGGCTGAAGGAGATGCGCGGCGTGACGACGGCGCGCGTCGAGTTCCCCGAACTGGGCAAGTGGGTCGATGCCGTCAAGGTCCAGCTGCTGCCGACCGCCGATGCGGCCACTCACGTCTCGCAGGTGCGCGTGAGCTTGCCGGATGTGCCGGAAGCGACGCCGGGCATGTTCGCCCGCGTCCATTTCGTGACCGGCCGGGCCGACAAGCTGACCGTGCCGGCCGCCGCCGTGGTTCGCCGCGGCGAGGTCGCCGCCGTTTATGTGCAGACGCCGGACAACCGCCTGAGCCTGCGCCAGCTGCGCCTGGGCGATGCCGTCGGCCAGGGCGAAATCGAAGTGCTGGCCGGGCTGGCCGCTGGCGACCGGGTGGTCGCCGATCCGGTCAAGGCCGCCATTGCGCTGAAAGCGTCGGCCGAAAAGCCGCAAACGGAACGTAAGTAGCGCCGAAAACAATACCGGTTGCAGCCGGACAGCGACGCTTGGATGCCCCGCCGGGGCCTTGTGTCAGGAGGAGAGAGTAATGGCTCATATTGTGATTGTCGGCGCCGGTCTGGGCGGCATGCCCATGGCCTTTGAAATGCGGGAAGCGGCGCGCCCGGGCGATCGGGTGACCGTGATCGCCAACACCACGAAATTCCATTTTGTCCCCTCCAACCCGTGGGTGGCTGTCAACTGGCGCCAGCGCGAGGAGATCGAGCTGGACATCGAACCGCTGCTGACCAAGCACCAGATCGGCTTCATTCCGGTTGGCGTCAAGCGTGTCCTTCCTGAGGAAAAGCAACTCGAACTCGACGACGGCCGTCGTGTGGAATACGACTTCCTGGTCCTGGCCACCGGCCCGCGGCTGGCCTTCGACGAAATCGAGGGCCTTGGGCCGCAGGGCCATACCCAGTCGATCTGCCACGTCGACCACGCGGCCGGCGCCAGCGGCGTGTGGGCCGATTTCGTCGCCGATCCCGGCCCCATCGTGGTCGGCGCCGTGCAGGGGGCGTCCTGCTTCGGGCCGGCCTACGAATTCACGATGATCATGGAAACCGACCTGCGCCGGCGCAAGATCCGCGACCGGGTGCCGATGACCTTCGTCACCTCGGAGCCTTACATCGGCCACCTCGGCCTGAGCGGAGTCGGCGACTCCAAGGGGTTGATGGAGTCGATCTTCCGCGACAAGCACATCAAATGGATCTGCAACGCCAAGGTCAGCCGCGTCGAGGCCGGCAGGATGTTCGTCACCGAGCACGACGAGGATGGCAAGCCGAAGCGCGAGCACGAACTGCCCTTCAAATATTCGATGATGCTGCCGGCCTTCAAGGGCGTCGAGGCGGTCTTCGGCATCGAGGGCCTGACCAACCCGCGCGGCTTCATCCTGATCGACCAGCACCAGCGCAACCCGAAATATCCGGAAATCTTCGCGGTCGGCGTCTGCGTCTCGATCCCGCCGGTCGAGGTCACGCCGGTGCCGACCGGCACGCCGAAGACCGGTTACATGATCGAGTCGATGGTCACCGCCACCGCCAAGAACATCCGCGCCGTGCTCGACGGCAAGCCGCCGACCGAAAAGGCGACCTGGAACGCCGTCTGCCTGGCCGACTTCGGCGACACCGGTGCCGCCTTCGTTGCCTTGCCGCAGATTCCGCCGCGCAACGTCAACTGGTTCGCCCAGGGCAAATGGGTGCATCTGGCCAAGGTCGGCTTCGAGAAATACTTCATGCACAAGATGAAGAAGGGCACGACCGAGACGGTCTACGAAAAGATTGTCATGGACGCCCTCGGCATCATGAAACTGAAAGGCAAGTAAGGGATTTATGAGCAGTTCCGATCTCGGCATTTCCGGACGCATCGCGCGGACCTTCCTGGTGTCGCGAATGACCCCGCTGCTGGCGCTGGTCGCCTTCCTGATGGGCGTCTTCGCCACGCTGGTCACGCCGCGCGAGGAGGAGCCGCAGATCGACGTGACCATGGCCGACGTGCTGATCGCCTTCCCCGGCGCTTCGGCCAAGGATGTCGAGAACCTTGTCGCCCGGCCGGGCGAGCAGGTGCTGTCGCGGATGCATGGCGTCGAGCATGTTTACTCGATGTCGCGGCCGGGCATGGCGGTGATCACCGTGCAGTTCGAGGTCGGCGTCAAATACAACGACGCAGTGCTGCGCCTCTACGACACCGTCCATTCGCACCGCGACTGGCTGGCGCCCAATCTCGGCGTGCAGGAGCCGGTGATCAAGCCGCGCGGCATCGACGACGTGCCCATCGTCTCGCTGACCTTCTGGACGGCCGACCCGACGCGCTCGGCCTACGACCTGCAGCAGGTGGCGCGCGCCGTCGAGATCGAGCTAAAGCGGATCAAGGGAACGCGCGACATCTCGACGCAGGGCGGCCCGGACCACGCCATCCGCGTGCTGATGGACGCCGAGCGGATGAACGCCTATGGCGTCACGCCGCAGGACATCGCCGGCGCGCTGAAGGTATCGAACGCGCTGCAGTCGTCGGGCAGCCTGACCGCCGGCAACCGCGAAGTGCTGGTCCAGACCGGCACCTACCTCGAATCGGCGGCTGACGTCAGGCGTCTGGTTGTTGCCGTGCACGAGCGAAAGCCGATCTACCTGAGCGACGTCGCGACGGTCGAGGACGGCCCCGATCAGCCCAAGCGCTACGCCTGGTTCGGCAACAAGGACGGCGAGTTTCCGGCGGTGACCATCCAGCTATCCAAGCAGCCGGGCGTCAATGCCGCCGACGTGGCCAATGCTACGGTGAGCCGGATAAATTCGCTAAAAAACACAGTTATTCCGGAAGGCGTCGAAGTCACCGTGACCCGCAACTACGGTGAAACGGCGACCGAAAAAGCGCAGAAGCTGATCGGCAAACTGATCTTCGCCACCGCTTTCGTCGTCGCCCTGGTCTTCTTCGCCCTCGGCCGGCGCGAAGCGGTGATCGTCGGCGTCGCCGTGACCTTGACCCTGGCCGCCACGCTGTTCGCCTCCTGGGCCTGGGGCTTCACGCTGAACCGCGTGTCGCTGTTTGCATTGATCTTCTCGATCGGCATCCTGGTCGATGACGCCATCGTCGTCGTTGAAAACATTCACCGCTGGCAGGGCCTGCATCCCGACAAGACGCTGCTCGAAATCATCCCCGGCGCCGTCGACGAAGTCGGCGGGCCGACCATCCTGGCCACCCTGACGGTGATCGCCGCGCTGTTGCCGATGGCCTTCGTGACCGGCCTGATGGGGCCGTACATGAGCCCGATCCCGATCAACTCGTCGATGGGCATGGCCATCTCGCTGGCCGTCGCCTTCGTGGTCACGCCCTGGCTGGCGGCCAAATTGATGAAGTCGCACGGCGCCGGCCATGCGGCGCCGAAACCGTCGAAGCTTGATGCCAAACTCGACGCCACCTTCCGCAAGCTGCTGACGCCCTTCCTCGATCCGCAGGGTGGCGCCAGGGCCCGCCTCAAGCTGGCCATCGCCGTCGTGCTGCTGATCCTCGGCTCGGTGTCGCTGGCGTATTTCCAGCTCGTCGTCTTGAAAATGCTGCCCTTCGACAACAAGAGCGAATTCCAGGTTGTCGTCGACATGCCGGTCGGCACGCCGCTCGAGGAAACCGCCCGCGTGCTGCACGAAATCGGCAGCGAACTGGCCAAGGAACCGGACGTCGTCAATTACCAGGCCTACGCCGGCACGGCCAGCCCGATCAATTTCAACGGCCTGGTCCGCCAGTACTACCTGCGCGCCGCACCGGAACGCGGCGACATCCAGGTCAACCTGGCCGACAAGCACCACCGCTCGCGGCAGAGCCACGAAATCGCCGCTTCGCTGCGCGACCGGATCGAAGCCATCGGCAAGATCAACGGCGGCGTCGCCAAGGTCGTCGAAGTGCCGCCCGGGCCGCCGGTCATCTCGCCCATCGTCGCCGAAATCTACGGGCCGGACTACAAGGGCCAGATCGCCGTCGGCAAGCAGGTGCGCGCCGCCTTCGAGCAGACGAAGGACATCGTCGCGGTCGACGACTACATCGACGCCGATGCCCGCAAGTTCGTGCTGCACGTGCTGCAGAGCAAGGCGGCGCAGCTTGGCGTGGCGCAGAGCGACATCGTCGAGGTGGTCGGCATGGGGCTGGCCGGCATGGACGTGACGCCGGCGCGCAATACCGAATCCAAGTTCGAAATCCCGGTGCGCATCACGCTGCCGGCCGAGCAGCAGTCCTCGCTCGATGCGCTGCTCAAGCTCCGCGTCCGCTCCCGCGACGGCCAACTGGTGCCGGTTTCCGAGCTGGTCGAAGTGCGCGACGCAGCGCGTGAAAAGACGATCTACCACAAGGACCTGCTGCCGGTCGTCTACGTCGTCGGCGACATGGGCGGCAAGCTGGATTCGCCGCTCTACGGCATGTTCGACATCCGCAGCAAGATCAACGGCATGGCGCTGAAAGAGGGCGGCACGCTGGGCGAATGGTTCATCCGCCAGCCGGCCGATCCCTACGCCGGCTACAGCGTCAAGTGGGACGGCGAATGGAAGGTGACCTACGAAACCTTCCGCGACATGGGCATCGCCTACGCGGTCGGCCTGATCCTGATCTACCTGTTGGTGGTCGCTCACTTCGGGTCATATCTCGTGCCGCTGATCATCATGGCGCCGATCCCGCTGACCATCATCGGCGTGATGCCCGGCCACGCGCTGTTCGGCTCGCAATTCACCGCCACCTCGATGATCGGCATGATCGCGCTGGCCGGCATCATCGTCCGCAACTCCATCCTGCTCGTCGATTTCATCCGGCAGCAGGTGGCCAGTGGCATGGATTTCCACGACGCGGTGATCCAGTCGGCCGCCGTGCGCGCCAAGCCGATCGCCCTGACCGCGCTGGCCGCCATGCTCGGTGCCATGTTCATCCTCGACGACCCGATCTTCAACGGCCTGGCCCTGGCGCTGATCTTCGGCATCCTGGTGTCCACGCTGCTGACCCTGGTCGTCATCCCGGTTCTTTATTACGCTGCTTTCCGAAAGGAACATTCATGACCATCGAACGCATCATCCGCATCATGGCCGGCTTCTTCGTCCTGCTCTCCCTTGCTTTGGGGTACCACGGCAGCCCGGTTTTCGTCTCCGAGTGGTTCCTCGCCTTCACCGCCTTCGTCGGCCTCAACCTGCTGCAAAGCGGCTTCACCGGCTTCTGTCCGCCGGAAAAACTGCTCGCCAAGATGGGCTTCAAGCGCAGCGATGGTGGCGCTTGTTGTAAATAGGCCGAAAGTATTAATTCGCTTTCAGATCAGGGATTAAGAGTTTGCGCTAAGCGATTGTTGCGTATGCGGATTGTGTTTTGTCCGCCTGCCAGGAAATTAAGGCTGAAACATTGATTTGTCTCAGCTAAACTGCCGGTAATCCATTCTTTCCGGTCGTCAAATCTTGATTCGAAGCCCGGCCGCCGCCGGCCGAAAATTCGCCTTCCTTGCCTTCGTCGCCCTGGTCCTGATCTGGAGCCTGATCGGTTTCGATCTGTGGATCGCCAATGGCCACGCGGCGGCGGATTTTCCGCTCCGTCCGGGGGAGACCGATTTGTCGGATCCGCAGGCGCGCCGCTGGTCGCTGCTGCTGATCGGCCTGGTCTTGAGCTGGCTGGTGCTGCTGGCCTACCGCCACCTGCTCGCGGTCAACCGCCAGGCCGACAGCCGCGTCGCGCTGCAACGCCTGATCGTCGATCATGCCTCCGAGGCGATGCTGGTCACCGATAGCGCCCAGCGCATCCTGTCGGTCAATACCGCTTTCGAATTCATCACCGGCTATCCGCGCAGCGACGTGATCGGCAAGACGCCGACCATGCTCAGCGCCGGCCATCACGGCCTGGCCTTCCACCGGGCGATCTGGGATTTCGTCGCCGAACGCGGCTATTGGGAAGGCGAGGTCTGGGACCGGCGCAAGGACGGCACGATCTACCCCCGCCAGATGCGCATCACGGCCATCTGCGAGGATGGCGCGCAGATCTCGCATTTCGTCGCCGTGTTCACCGACATCAGCGAGGAAAAGGCGCAGGCCGACCGCTTCGACTACCTGGCCCATCACGATCCGCTGACCAATCTGCCCAACCGCCTGGCGCTCGATGCCCACCTCGCCAAGCTGATCGACAGCGCGGTCCCCGGCATCGACCGCAAGGGCCTGCTGATCATCGACCTGGACAACTTCAAGACCATCAACGACTCGCTCGGCCATCATGCCGGCGACCGCCTGCTGGCCGAACTGGCCCGCCGGATGGGCGCCCAGATGGATGCCAGGCAGCGCCTGTTCCGCCTCGGCGGCGACGAATTCGTCGTCGTCATCGACCGGCTGGCCGGCGAGGGGGCGGTCATCGAACTCGTCCATCGCCTGATCCGGGCCATCGGCGAACCCTGCGACATCAACGGCCATGTCCTGCACAGCACGCCGTCGATCGGCATCAGCCTCTACCCGGAGGACGGCCTGGACGCCCAGGCGCTGATCCGCAACGCCGATACCGCGATGTATTACGCCAAGGCCAACGGCCGCAACAACTACAAGTTCTTCGTCGAGCCGATGAACGAGGCGGCCAACAAGCGCCTGCACCTCGAAAGCGAGTTGTGGGGGGCGTTGACCGAGAACCAGCTGGTCCTGCACTACCAGCCGCAGATCGACCTGTTGAGCGGCCAGGTGGTCGGCGTCGAGGCGCTGGTCCGCTGGCGCCACCCGCAGCGCGGCCTGATCCCGCCGGCCGAGTTCATCCCGGTCGCCGAGGAATGCGGGCTGATCCTGCCGCTCGGCCATTGGGTGCTGCGCACCGCCTGCCGCCAGGTCCGGGCCTGGCTCGATGCCGGCATCGACATGGGCGAAATGGCCGTCAATATTTCCGCCCACCAGTTCCGCCAGCCGGATTTCGCGCAGACCGTGCAGGCCGTGCTGGCCGAAACAGGCGTGCCCGGCGAGCGCCTGGAACTGGAAATCACCGAAAGCACGGTCATGCACGGCGTCGACGACGCCATCCAGACCCTGGCCAAGCTCAAGGCCATGGGGGTGCGGCTGGCGATCGACGATTTCGGCACCGGCTACTCGTCGCTGGCCTATCTGCGCCGCTTCCCGATCGATCGCCTGAAGATCGACCGCTCCTTCCTGGCCGATGTCGATACCGACCGCGATGCCGCGGCGCTGGTCACCTCCATCGTGCTGCTCGGCCGCTCGCTCGGCCTGCAGTTGGTCGCAGAGGGCGTCGAGAATTTCGCACAGGCCGAATTCCTGCGCACCCTCGAATGCGAGCGCGTCCAGGGCTTCCATTTCTACCAGCCGGTGTCTGCCGAGGAGGTCGTCGGCGTCGGGCGCTTTACCGAGTATTACCCGTTGCCCGCCTGAGGTGCCTTGACCTCGCGGCATGGGCGTCTAAAATCCCAGCCTTCTCGACGCGGAGTTCAGCATGAAAATCGGATTCATCGGCTTGGGCATCATGGGACGCCCGATGGCGCTCAATCTCCTCAAGGGCGGCCACGACCTCACCGTCTGGGCACGCCGTGCCGAATCGATGCAGCCGCTGCTCGACGCCGGTGCCCGCGGGGCCGGCAGCCCGGCCGAAGCGGCGCGCGGCAACGAGCTGGTCATTTCCATGGTCGCCGACGCGCCGGATGTCGCCGAAGTCATGCGCGGCGTCGCCGCCGGTGCGGCGCCCGGCCTGGTCGCCGTCGACATGAGCACCATCGCCCCGGCCGCCGCCCGCAAGATCGGCGAGGAACTGGCCGCGGCCGGCGTCGATTTCATCGATGCCCCGGTTTCCGGCGGCGAGGTCGGCGCCATCGCCGGCACCCTGTCCATCATGGCCGGCGGTTCCGATGCTGCCTTTGCCAAGGCCAGGCCGGCCTTCGAGTGCATGGGCAAGAACATCGTCCACGTCGGCGCCAGCGGTGCCGGGCAGGTCGCCAAGGCCGCCAACCAGATCGTCACCGGCATGGGCGTGCTGGCCGTCGCCGAGGCTTTTGCATTTTCGGCAAAAAATGGCGTCGACCGTAGCAAGGTGCGCGAAGCGCTGCTCGGCGGCTTCGCCTACTCCAAGATTCTCGAAAACCACGGCCAGCGCATGCTCGACCGCAATTTCAAGCCGGGCTTCAAGAGCTGGATGCACGAGAAGGACCTCAACATCGTGATGCAGACGGCGCACGAACTCGGCCTCTGCCTGCCCGGCTCGGCGGCGACGGCGCAGATGTTCAACGCCATGGTCGGCTCCGGCCACGGCGAAGAGGATTCGATTGCCGTGCTCAAGCTGCTCGAAAGCCTCTCGGGTCAGGCATGAGAGTCGGTTTCATCGGTCTCGGCGTCATGGGGCGCCCGATGGCGCTGCACCTGCACAAGGCCGGGCACGAACTGGCCGTCTGGGCGCGCCGGCCGGACAGCGTAGGCGATTTGCCGGCGCAGGTTTGCGCGACGCCGGCCGAACTCGGGCGCTGCTGCGAGGTGGTGTTCACGGTGATTACGTCGAGCGCCGACGTCGAAGGCGTCGCGCTCGGTGCCGATGGCCTGATCGAGGGCATGGTCCCCGGTTCGGTACTGGTCGACTGCTCGACCATCGCCCCGGAGGCAGCGCGCAAGATCGCCGCCCGGCTCGGCCAAAAGGGCATCCACATGCTCGACGCGCCGGTGTCCGGCGGTGCCCAGGGCGCCATCGATGCTACGCTGGCCATCATGGCCGGCGGCGAGGCCGAAGTTCTCGACCGCGTGCGTCCGCTGCTCGACTGCCTGGGCAAACGCATCGTCCATGTCGGGCCGAATGGCGCCGGACAGGTCGCCAAGGCCTGCAACCAGATGATCATGGTCGCAGCCATCCAGGCCGCCGCCGAGGCCATGCGCCTGGCCGCCGCGGCCGGCGTCGATTGCGCCAAGGTCAGGCAGGCCCTGTCGGGCGGCTCGGCCGCTTCGCGCGTGCTCGACGTAATGGGCGAGCGCATGGTCCGCCGCGATTTCGCGGCCGGCATCGAAGCCCGGCTGCATCACAAGGATTTCGGGCTGGTCATCGAGGCGGCGCGGCAGAGCGGCGTGCCGGTGCCGCTGGCGGCGGTCGTCGGCCAGCAGCTGAACGCCCTGATGGCGCAGGGCTGGGGCCGTGACGACACGTCTTCGCTGCTGCGCGTGCTGGAGTTGCAGTGAGCCAGATCGCCCAGTTGTCCGAAGCGGAAATCGAGGAGCGCTTCCACGTCAAAGGCACGCTGCCGATCGCCTTCATGCTGACCGGCTTCGCCCGCGAACGCGACTCGTTTTCGGTGCAGTTCGGCAGCGGCCAGGCAATGTTCCTGACCACGCTGCTCAGCGTCGAGCCGCACAGCGGCGTGCTGATTTTCGATTGCAGCGGCAGCGAGGAAACCAACCGTCAATTCCTGGCCAGCGAACGCAACGTCTTCGTCGGCCGGCCGGGCGGCATCCACGTCCAGTTCGTGACCGGGCCGGCCCGGGAAATCCGCTACGAAGGCGGCAAGGCCTTTTCGGTTGGCCTGCCGAAGCGTCTGCTGCGTCTGCAGCGCCGCGAATATTTCCGGATCGAGACACCGCGCGTCCGGCCCTTGCAGTTCTTCGGGCGCCTGCCCGGCGCCGGCTTGCTGAATCTGCCGGCGCACGACATTTCGGTCGCCGGCATCGGCTTGACCGCCCCGGCCCAGCCGGAAGGGCTGGAGGTCGGCATGGTGCTCGAAAATTGCCGTTTTTTGCTGCCGGAAGACGAGCACGACCTATTCTTCAAGGCCTCGGTGCGCCACATCACGACCCGCGAATCGCGGGCCGGCACCCACCAATGGCGCATCGGCCTGCAGTTCGCCGATCTGCCGGGCAACGCCGAAAACCGCATTCAGCGCTACATCGCCCGCCTTGAGCGCGAGCGGCATGAGTTGATTTAGGGGGGCAGCCGGCGGCCGTTCAAAAAGCGGCCGGCCAGCAATGCCAAATGCTACGGTCGGCCGGAAATTTTGCCGAAAATTGAAAAATCAGAAACCGTGGTCTGTACCCTATTGTTTTTTGGGCGCCTTTCCGCTATGACGTACGGCGCCGGGAAAGTAGGTTCCCAATCTCGGTCTTCTCAAAAAAGTGGTTCTTCGGCCATAGGAGGGATGCCTCCTCACCGCGCCATTGCACCTCGTCTGATGGCATACCGCGGTGATAAGTAGCCCACCAACGCCACACCGTAACTCCTATGGACCACCAAGCCCACGCCAAGACAAAACCGAGGGCCAGCGTCAGTGCAGACGCAACTGGATCGTGAACATCGAAGACATATTGAAGCAATGCAAGGGGGGCGACCATCAGAGGCAATACCATGCCGTTAACGGCGACGGCTCCTACAAGAATCGTAATTCTCGGTGAAGGTGCTCCAGGGGTAGGGATGGAGTACCGGATCTCGGGGTCGAGTTCAGAAAGGAGCGCACGTTCATCGGGCGGCATCTGTTCTATGCGCTTGCGTAACCGATAGCGAATAAGTTCCAGAATTGCGGAAACAAACAAATATCCCGCAACCATTGCTACAAGCATGGCAATCTTGAAATCGCCCCCGATTAACGGTGCCAGGAACCATGCACCGAGCGCGCAGGCAGAGATCAACGACAGGATGAAGAGCCGTGTTCCGAGTTTGCTCATGTTGTGCTCGGACGGGAGACGGAGAATAGGGGGCAGAGCACGGTTTTGAGGTCGCTTGAGAAATCAGGCAGTAATTTTTAGCAGATTAGCATAATCTGGCCGGGGTTTCTGGAGGCGGGCTGGAGGGGGCTCAGCAAACGTCGCAGCGATGAATCTCCACCGTTGCATGCACGATTTCCTCATGCACCGACAGGGCTTCGCGGACGGCTAGCGGGGTCAATCTCTGGTCGTGGGTCAGCAGGCTGATCGCGCAGGCGTAGGCGCCGTTGCCGATGCGCCAGACGTGGAGGTCGGTTAGTTGGGTGTTGCCGGATTCCGGCAGGGTGGCGATGACTTCGCGGATTTCGGCGACGACCGGGTGGTCCATCTCGCGGTCGAGCAGCACGCGGCCGCTTTGCACGATCAAGTTCTTGGCCCACAGGGCGACCAGCAGGGCGCCGACCAAGCCGCTGGCCGGGTCGAGCCAGGCCCAGCCGCAGAGCCAGCCACCGGCCAGCGCGGCGATGGCGAGCACCGAGGTCAGGGCGTCGGTGACGACGTGGATGTAGGCGGCCTTGAGGTTGAGGTCGTGGTGATGATGATGCTCGTCGCCATGCGCATGGCCGTGATGGTGGTCGTGGTCGTGCACCCCGCCGAGGATCAGCGCGCAGACCAGGTTGACGACCAGGCCGAGGACGGCGACGGCCATCGCCTCAGGGTAGTGGATGGGCTGCGGCGACCACAGGCGGTCGAGCGAGCCGAAGACCATGGCGGTGGCGACGCCGAGCAGGAAGATGGCGCTGGTGTAGCTGGCCAGCACTTCGATCTTCCAGGTGCCGAAGGCGAAGCTGGGGTCGTCGGCGTATTTGCGGGCGGCGCCGTAGGCGAAGGCGGAGAGGCCGATGGCCAGCGCGTGCGAACTCATGTGCCAGCCGTCGGCGAGCACGGCCATCGAGTTGAACCACCAGCCGGCGACGATTTCGACCAGCATGGTGGCGACGGTGATCCACAACACCAGCCGGGTGCCGCGTTCGGCCGCGGCGTTGCCGATGGCGTAGCGGTGGTCGTGGGACCAGCGCGAGAGGTCGTGTGGCTGGTTCATTGCTGGCCGTAGCCCTTGAATTTTTCCAGCACTTCGGCCATTTCTCCGGCGCTGAGCAGGACCGGGTTGCCGAGCTGGCAGGCGCGCCAGTATTGCTCGCAGAGTTCTTCGAGTTCGATGGCCAGGGCCAGTGCCTCGCTCAGGTCGCGGCCGGCGACGAGCATGCCGTGGTTGGCGAGCAGGCAGCCCTTGCGGCCGGCCATGGCCTGCAATGCTACGGTCGAGAGCATTTTTGAGCCAAAAATGGAATATTCGGCGCAGCGGATGGTGTCGCCGCCGAAGCGGGCGATCATGTAATGGAAGGGCGGGATGTCGAGGCGCAGGCAGGCCAGGCTGACGGCGAATGGCGAGTGGGCATGCAGCACGGCGCCGACTTCCGGCCGGCTGGCGTAGAGGTCGCCATGGAAGCGCCATTCGGAGGAGGGCTTGCGCCGGCCGACGTGCGAGCCGTCGAGGGCCATCAGCGGGATGTCGTCGTCGACCAGCGCGTCGTAGGCCATGCCGGTCGGCGTGATGTAGTAGCCGTCGCCGTGGCGCACGCTGACATTGCCGGCGGTGCCCCGGTTCAGCCCGGCCGGTTGCAGGGCGCGGGCGGTGGCGATCAGTTCGCTGCGCGGGTCAGCCATGGCTGGCCTCCTCGGGATAAAGGCCGAGCAGGCCGTCCCGGCTGGCCGGGCAGACGCCACGTTCGGTGATGATGGCGGTGACCAGGCGGGCCGGGGTGACGTCGAAGGCCGGGTTGGCGACGGCTTCGCGTTCCGGCAACTGGTGCAGGGCCGACGGCACGCCGCGGGCGTCGAGGCCGTGCACGAGGCGGAACTCGTCGCCGTCGCGTTCCTCGATGCGGATTTGGCCTCCTTCCGGCAGATCGAAGTCGATGGTCGAGCGCGGGGCGGCGACATAGAAGGGGATGCCGTTGTCGGCGCAGGCTAGGGCTTTCAGGTAGGTGCCGACCTTGTTGGCCACGTCGCCGTTGGCGGCGATGCGGTCGGCGCCGACGATCACCGCATCGACCTTGCCGTCGCGCAGCAGGATGCCGGCGGCGTTGTCGGCGATCAGCGTGTGCGGCACGCCGTGCTGGGCCAGTTCCCAGGCGGTCAGCAGCCCCTGGTTGCGCGGCCGGGTTTCGGAAACCCAGACGTGCACCGGCAGGCCGGCATCGTAGGCGGCATAGACCGGCGACAGCGCGGTGCCGGCGTCGACGGTGGCCAGCCAGCCAGCGTTGCAGTGGGTCATGATGTTGAGCACGTTGCCGCTGACGCGTTTGGCCTGGCGGAACAGCCCCAGACCGTGCTGCCCGATGGCCAGGTTCTGCGCGATGTCCTCGTCGGCGATGGCCTCGGCCTCCTGCCAGGCGGCCTGCTGGCGGGAAGCCGGGGGCAGGGGGGTCAGGCGTTCGCTCATCCGGGTCAGCGCCCAGTGCAGGTTGACGGCCGTCGGCCGGGTCTTCCACAGGGTTTCAATGGCGCTTTGCAGCCGCTCGTCGTCGGCGCCTTCGGTCAGGGCGATGGCCAGCCCGTAGGCGGCGGTGGCGCCGATCAGCGGGGCGCCGCGCACCTGCATGGCGCGGATGGCGTGCGCCGCCCCTTCCAGCGTGTCGACGCGCACCCAGTGCAGCGCGTGCGGCAGGCGGGTCTGGTCGATGATGTCGATGGCGCGTCGCTCGGGCTGGGGACGCAGGGTGCGGGTGGGGATGCCGTCGATGTTCATGGGTCAGAGCGGGGTGGAGTGGGTGCGCAGCCAGGCGGCGAAATCGGCTTCCGCAAGATCGCCGGCGGCGAGCGCGAGCATGGTGGCGACACAGTTGGCGTCGTCGGCGCTCAGGCTGCTGCGGTTGAGCGCCAGGAAAAGCTCAGCGCAGACGAAAGCGGTCCTTTTGTTGCCGTCGATGAAGGGATGATTGCGGGCGAGGCCGTAACCGTAGGCCGCTGCCAGGGCTGCGCCGTCAGGGTTGCCATAGGTCGCAAGGTTGAGCGGGCGGGCCAGCGCCGAGGCGAGCAGTCCGCTATCGCGAATGCCGGCCGATCCGCCATGCTCTGCTAGCTGGGCCTCATGGACCGCCCAGACGACCGCTTCCTCGATCCAGATCCAGCGGCTCATTTGGCCAGTTCATGCAGGACATTGCGTCGGGTTTTCATGATCTTGCGCGCCGCTTCCATCTGCTGTTCGAAGGCGGGATCAAAGGGCGTCAGGCGTACGCCGTCGGGCGATTCCGTGGCGTAAACCGTGTCGCCCTTCTCGACGTGCAGGCGGGCAAGCAACTCCTTGGGCAGCACGACGCCCACCGAATTGCCGATCTGGGTCAGTTTGAGTGCGAACATGACGGTCCTTTAATGGCGTTATAACAGATGTAATACTAAACCTTTTTTGGGCCGAATGCTTGTTCTCGCCCCGGGCGTGCGGCAGGCAGGTCTGGTCGATGATGTCGATGGCGCGCCGGTCGGGATGCCGTCGATATTCATGGATTGTTTCTTTGCACGGGCGAGGGGATGATGCGGTGTACGACATTGTGACGGCGGCCTTGTCATCAAGGAAGTCCGGGCCGGAAAATTGTCCGGTGAGTTGCTTTGAAATTGGCAAAATAAGCAGGTGCTGTAGGTTTATTCGTAAAAAACGCTAAAATTGGAAGTTGTTGCGGCTTGATCCGCCCGCCAAGATCGACCGGGGATTTTTAAAACCTGGCTACCGCCCTAATGTCGGGGAGACAAAAAATGTTTTCTTTTTTCAAGACCAAATCTGCCGATGCCGCCAGCCGTCAGCCTGCCGAGCAGCAACTGGCGCTCCGCGGCCGTTACAACGCCGACCGCTTGCCGGCCAATCGCCAGGCTTTGGGGCTGCCGGAATCAGCGGGCGGCCTGTTCATCGGTTTCGTGCCGCCTTATGCGGCTTTCCCGTCGGTAGCCGACGGCTTGAGCCGCGCCGTGGCCGGCAGCGGCAACATGACCTTCGCCGCGCTGTCCTCCACCGGCGCCCTGTGCAGCGGCGGCGAGTCGACCTATTGCGGCGCCGAAGCACACGACCGGGAGGGCAGCTATCTGTGGCTGTCCGACGAGATCGTCGAGCGTACCGAAATCCACAGCATCGACCTGCGCATGGGCCAGGGTTCGACGGTCAGCGAACGGGTCAGCCGGATCGCCCAGGAGTTGAGCCGGGTCAATCCCTCTTTCCAGATCAACGCCCAGGACACTTTCGCGCTGATCTTCTGCGACGGCCTGTCTGCCTCGGAAGGCTTCCTGATGCGCGCCTGGTACGAGAGCAAGCGCTTCCCGTGCCTGGCCGTCGGCGGCTCGGCGGGCGGCAAGCTGGATTTCTCCGGCACCTACATGCACGATGGCCGCCAGGTGCTGACCGGCAAGGCGATGCTGATTTTCTGCAAGGTCCGCCCCGGCATTCGCTTCTCGCCCTTCAAGTCGCAGAACTTCGTCCCGGCCGGCAAGAGCTGGCTGGTCGCCGAGGCCGACCCGGTGGCCCGCACCGTCAGCAGCGTGTTCGCCGAGGATGGCGGGTCGGTTGGCTTTCTGGCTGCGCTGGCCAGCCATTTCCGCTGCCCGGAAAGCGAGGTCGCCAAGCATCTGGCCAACCATACCTTCGCCGTCTCGGTTGACGGTGAGATGTTCATCCGCTCGGTGGCAGCGCTGGGGGCCGACAAGACCTCGTTCTTCTGCGACATCGAGTTCGGCGACTGCCTGCATCTGTTGAAGCAGGAGGATTTCATCGCCACCACGCAGCGCGACTGGCAGCAATTCCTCTCCGGCAAGGGAACGCCGCTGGCCATGTTGCTCAACGACTGCGTGCTGCGCCGGGTCGGCAATACGGCCGTGCTCGGCCGCGCCGCCTTCTTTGCCGATACGCCGGCGGCCGGCTTCTCGACCTTCGGCGAAATCCTAGGCATCCCGATCAACCAGACGCTGTCGGCGCTGGTTTTCTTCCGTGACGGTTCGGGATTCTCCGACCCGTTCATGAATGCCTTCCCGGTCTCGTATGCGGCGTTCTCCAACCACTATGGGCAGCGCGCCCTGCAGCGCTGGATCACGCTGAACGGCATCCAGCGCGGCATGGTCGAGCAGGTGCTCAACTATGAGCGTCGCGTCCAGCCGGTCATCGACACCCTGCCGTCGCTGGCTTCGGGTTTCCGCCAGCAGGCGGCGACGCTGAACGAGGCGATGTCGCTGATGTTTGCTGTCGGCGAGTCGGCCAAGGCTTCGCAAACCTCCCAGGCCAGCCTGGGGGCGGGGCTGGACGATCTGGAACGCCTGTCCAAGGCGATCGGTTCGATCACCGGCGGGATCAGCGCGATTGCCGACCAGACCAACCTGCTCGCCCTCAATGCCGCCATCGAGGCGGCGCGGGCCGGCGAGGCCGGGCGTGGCTTCGCGGTGGTCGCCGACGAGGTGCGCAAACTGGCCCAGTCGGCCAAGGACCAGGCCGTCGCCACGGCGTCCAGCATCCGCGAGGCGGTGCAGACCATTTCCGGCATCCGCGGCATTGCCGAGGAAACCCTACGCTCGATCAACCAGTTGATCGAACGCAGCGAAGCGGCTTCGGCACAAATCTCGCAGATGACCACCGATGCGGCCCGCGAACAGGCCCAGGTGACGCAGAGCCTGTCCAACGTCGACGAACTAACGCGCGGCATGGCGACTCTGAACGAACTGCTCGGCCGCCTCGACCATTTGCAGGGCATGGCTTCCAAACTCTAGGGCGTCAGCGCGAGCGGCGAGGCATGCCGCTCGCGCTGCCTTCCGCCCACTTGTCCTGCCTGCGGCGCTGCCGCATGATGCCGCCGTGTTCAAGGAGCGCGCCGCATGCAGACCAACATTCGCATCGATTCCCGGTTCCCGCAGCTGGGAACCACCATTTTCACCGTAATGTCGCGGCTGGCCGCCGAGTGTGGCGCCGTCAACCTGTCGCAGGGTTTCCCGGATTTCCAGGCCGAGCCGGCGCTGTTCGACGCCATGCACCGGCACATGCTGGCCGGGCGCAACCAGTATGCGCCGATGGCCGGCATGCCGGAGTTGCGCCAGGCCATCGTGGATAAGGTCGCCACGCTGTACGGTCCGTGCTACGACGTCGAATCCGAGGTCACGGTGACGGCCGGAGCGACCCAGGCCATCTTCACCGCCATCGCCGCCTTCGTCCGGCCGGGCGACGAGGTGATCGTTTTCGAGCCGGTCTACGACAGCTACGTGCCGGCCATCGAGACCGTCGGCGGCAAGGCCGTTTACGCCCAGCTGCGCTTTCCCGACTACCAGCCCGACTGGGAGCAGGTGGCCGGCCTGATTTCGCCCAGAACGCGGATGATCATCGTCAATTCGCCGCACAACCCGACCGGCAGCGTGAATGCTACGGTAAGCCGGAAAAAATTGGCCAAATTGGTATCCGGCACCGACATCGTGATCCTCTCCGACGAGGTCTACGAACACATCCTGTTCGACGGCGAACAGCACGCCAGCCTGTGCGGCGACCCCGAGCTGGCCGAACGCAGCATCGTCGTCTCCAGCTTCGGCAAGACCTACCACATCACCGGCTGGAAAATCGGCTACGTCGTCGCCCCGGCCGCGCTGATGGCCGAGTTCCGCAAGGTGCACCAGTTCAACGTGTTCACCGTGCACGCCCCGTCGCAGCTGGCCATCGCCGAATACATGCAGGATGCCTCCCGCCACCTCGATCTGGCGGCCTTCTACCAGCAAAAACGCGATTTCTTCCGCGAGCTGCTGGCCGCCACACCTTTCGAGTTGCTGCCCTGCCGCGGCACCTATTTCCAGCTGGCGCGCTACGACCGCATATCCGACTTGCCGGACCGCGAATTCGCCGAATGGCTGACCCGCGAAGTCGGCGTTGCTGTGATCCCGATTTCAGCCTTCTATGCCGACGGACGCGACGACCGGGTGGTTCGCTTCTGCTTCGCCAAGCAGGAGGCGACCCTGTGCGCCGCCGCGGAGCGCCTTTGTAAGGCGTTGTAATGCAATCTGAAAATATGAAAATTGCTTGACCTGTCCACGAACCAAAGCAAATAATCGGTTCATCAAAATCAAACCTCAAAGGAGAACCCCATGGGAATGGTCCAGGAATTCAAGGAATTTGCCGTCAAGGGCAATGCGATGGATCTGGCGGTCGGCGTCATCATCGGCGGCGCTTTCGGCAAGATCGTCGACTCCATCGTCGGCGACCTGATCATGCCGCTGGTCAGCCGCGTCGTCGGCAAGCTCGACTTTTCCAACCTGTTCTTCATCCTCGGCGATAACCCGAACAACCTGGCCACGCTGGCCGATCTGAAGAAGGCCGGGGTGCCGGTTTTCGCCTACGGTTCCTTCCTGACCATCGTGGTCAACTTCATCATTCTCGCCTTCATCATTTTCATGATGGTCAAGCAACTGAACCGCCTGCGCAGCGAAGAGCCGGCGGCGGCGCCGGAAGAGGCACCGGCAACTCCGGAAGACGTCCTGCTGCTGCGCGAGATTCGCGACTCGCTGAAGAAATAAGCCGCCGCGCCGGATCGGGAGCCGCCTGCGGGCGGCTTTTTCATTGCGGCGCCGAATCCGCCGCAAATGCAACATTGCGTAACAGGCAGCAAAAGCGGTATGTCCAAACCCCCCGCGCTGCGTTAATCTGGGTACGGCAACCACCATCAAGGCAATCGCCATGAAAAGACAACTGTTCATTTCCACGCTGGCAGCGACTTTGCTGCTCGCCGGCTGTGTCGTCACCCCGGAGCCCTATTCCTATTATGACGGCCCGGTCTATGTCGATCCGCCGCCGCCCCGTGTCGAGTACCCGGGCTACGCCCCGGTCGCCGGCTATGTCTGGATCGGCGGCTACTGGAACTGGACCGGCCATCGCCACGAATGGGTGCCCGGTCGCTGGGATGCCCCGCGACACGGCCACCGTTGGGTCGAGCCGCGCTGGGAGCGGGAAGGCCGCTACTGGCGTCAACGCCCGGGGCGTTGGCAGCAGGACACCGAAGCCTATACCGTGCCCCCGGTTCTCGGCGGACCATCGATGCCGCAGGAGCCGCGTTACCAGCGGCGCGACGACCGCTACGACGACCGCCGCCCGGGGCCCCAGCCAAACTATCGCCAGGAGCGGGGTAGCATGCCTCAGCCGGCTCGCGGTGACACAGACGCCTACATGCCGCCCCCCGTGCTTGGCGGCCCACAGCAACCTCCGGCCAGAGCGGAACCGCCTCGACGTGACTTCGAGCGCCGGCCGCCACAGGATGCGGGCCAGCAGCAACGTGAGGTTCGCCCGGCCCCGCCACCGCGCACCGAGCAGGACAACCGCGGTCGCGACGACCGGCAGCGGGAAAATCGGCGAGGCGGTCGCCGCGGCGACGACGACCGCTGAGTCGACCGCTTAGTTACTGAATACGGCCTCCCAAAGCGCCCTGACCGCTGCGATGTGGGTTTCGACCTCGTCGCGCGGAATCGGCGTTTTCGGGTTGCTGGATAGCCGTTTGGCGTGCTGCAGGCGTCGGTACTCGCGATAGGCGTTACCGGCTGCTTCGGCTTGGCCGGCGTCGATCAGGCGCAGTTCGCCGGCCATACGCAGCAGCGCGATATTGCCCAGGTTGCCGGTCAGGCGCGCATGTTCGTGGGCATAGGCGAGAATCAGGTACTGGACGATGAACTCGACATCGACGATGCCGCCCGGATCGTGCTTGAGCGCGAACTCGCTGTCGCTGTTCAGGGCGTGGGCGTCCAGCATCTTGCGCCGCATGGCGACGACTTCTTCCTTCAGCTTGGCCAGGTCGCGCGGCTGGCGCAGGATCTCGATGCGGATTTCCTCGAAGCGCGCGCCGACCGCCGGATCGCCGGCGCAGAAGCGGGCGCGGGTCAGCGCCTGGTGTTCCCAGACCCAGGCATTCTTCAACTCATAGTCGCGGAAGGCATCGACCGATACGGCGAGCAAGCCGGAGTCGCCGTTCGGCCGCAGGCGCAGATCGGTCTCGAACAGGATGCCGGCTGGCGTCTGGCTGGATAGCCAGGTGTTCAGGCGCTGGCCGAGACGCGTGTAGTTCTCTTCGGCATCCATCGCGTCGTCCTCGAACAGATACACCATGTCGAGATCGGAGGCGTAACCGAGTTCCTTGCCGCCCATCTTGCCGTAGCCGATGACGGCGAATTTCGGTGTTTCGCAGTGCCGCTTGCGGACCGTCTGCCAGCACAGCGGCAGGGTTTCCTGGACGATGGTGTCGGCCAGTTCGGTCAGGTGGTCGGACAGGCGCTCGATGGTCTGCAACCCGGCCAGGTCCTGGGCAAGCAGGCGGAAGACCTGGGCGTGGTGCATTTCGCGCAGGATGTCCATTTCGCGTTCGGTGTCGCCGGCGTGGTGCGACAGGTTTTCGCGCAGGTTCTCGCGGAAACCGGCCCAGTCGGTGGCGATTTCATAGAGGCGCGGATCGAGCAGTTCGTCGAGCAACAGCGGGTGGCGGTTCAGGTACTCGGCGGCCCAGTTCGAGGCGCAGACCATGTCGGCAACGCGCCGCAAGGCCATCGGGTATTGCTGCAGCAGCGCCAGGTAGGAGCCGCGGCGGGCAATGCCTTCGAGGAAATTGAGGCCGCGCACCAGCGTCGTGTCCGGGTCGCCGGTCGCCCCGGCGGCTTCGATCAGGCGCGGCCCGACGGCATCAAGGCGGGCCCGGTTGCTGGCCGGCAGTTGCTGGTAGCGGCTGGCGGCGCGTAGTTCGGCGAGGCGGGAAATGGCTTCCCGCGGGTGGCGAAAACCGAGATTGCCAAAGGTTTCGATCGCCGTTTCCTCGTCCATCTGGCCGTGCCAGAGCCCGGTCAGCGGGTGATCGCCGGCCTCCGGGTCGGAAAAAACCGCTTCGAAGTGATGGCTGACCCTGCCGCGATGCACATCCAGTACGGCCAGCAGGGCCGGCCAGTCGGGAAAGTCCATGCTGGCGGCGATCACCTGCCGGGCGTCGGCGTCAACTGGCAGCATGTGGGTCTGCTGGTCGTTGACGTACTGCAGCCGGTGTTCCAGTCGGCGCAGGAAGACGTAGGCTTCGTGCAGTTCCTGCTCAGTCTCGGCCGGAATCAGTTTGCGCTCCACCAGCAGCTTGAGGACGTGCAGCGTCGGCCGGCTCTGCAAGGCCAGGTCGCGGCCGCCACGGATCAGCTGGAAGACCTGGGCGATGAACTCGATCTCGCGGATGCCGCCGGGGCCGAGCTTGACGTGGTCGCGCATGTCCTTGCGCGCCACTTCGCGGCGGATTTGGGCGTGCAGGTCGCGCATCGCGTTGATGGCGCCGAAATCGAGGTATTTGCGGAAGACAAAGGGCCGGGCGATGCTCTGCATGGCCGTCACCCAGGCCGGCTGCAGGTTGTCGCCGGCATTCATCGTGCGGCCCTTGATCCAGGCGTAGCGCTCCCACTCGCGGCCCTGGGTGATGAAATAGTTCTCCAGCGCATCGAGCGAGCAGACCAGCGGCCCTGAGTCGCCGTTCGGGCGCAGGCGCATGTCGACGCGGAAAACCTGGCCGTCGGCGGTCAGGTCGCCGAGTGCGCCGATGATCCGTTTACCCAGACGGTTGAAGAAATCGAAGTTTTCGATGCTCTTCGGGCCGGCGGTATCGCCTTCTTCGGGGTAGATGAAGATGTAATCGACGTCGGACGATACGTTCAGTTCCCGTCCGCCGAGCTTGCCCATGCCGATGATCAGCAGGCGCTGGGGGCGGCCCTGGCTGTCCAGCGGTTCGCCGTGGGTGGCAGCCAGTTGGCTGTGATAGTAGTCGAGCGCGAAATTGGTCGTTACGTCGGCCAGCAGGGTCATGCTTTCGACGACTTCGGAGAGTGGCGCCAGGCCGCATAGATCGCGCAGCGTGATGTGGGCCATGGCGCGCTGGCGCAGGCGGCGCAAGGCGGTGCGGACGGCCTCTTCGTCGGCGAACGGGCCTTGCAGCGGGGCCTGCAGTAATGCTTCGTCGAGCGGCTGCTGCCAGGTGGCCAGCAGTTCCGGAATCAGCTCCGGGTGGGCCTGCAGCAACTGAGCAACATAGCGGCTGTGGGCAAGGGCGTTTTGCCAGCGGGGGTCGAGGGTGGTGTCCATGATCGTCGGTCGGCCCAACGGCCGAAAAGGTAGAATAACGGTTTTCACTGATTGTCGATTGTAGTGACCTATTACCCCCCATGGCAAAGCGGATTTGTCCGTGAATGAGCCGAATATCCAGCATTCCCCGGTAATTTCGCCGGAGGTCCGGGTGGCGCTCTATCGCCGGCTGCATTTTCTTTGGCCGGTGCTGGCCCGGCCGGCGGTTGCCCGTGGCATTCGCCTGCTCGGCTGGGGGATGTTCGGCGCCTGGTTGTTGTTCACCATCCTGGTGCTGGTCCTGCGTTTCTCCGTGCTGCCGAAGGTCGGCGAGTACCGGAGCGCGATCGAACAGGCGGCAAGCCGGGCGGTTGGCCAGCCAGTCAGGATAGGCCGCCTGGAGGCGCGCTGGCAGGGTCTGAACCCGGATCTCGTGCTGGGCGACGTGGTGGTCGAGGATAAGCATGGGGTGCCCGCATTTTCGCTGACCCGGGTCGAGGGCGTGCTGTCCTGGGAGACGCTGTGGCGCTTGCGCCCGACGCTGGCGCTGCTGGCTTTCGATGGCCCGGTGTTGCACGTGCGCCGCGAAACCAGCGGCAGGATCACGGTGGCCGGCATGGCAACCGAGGGCGAAAGCGATCCGGCTTTTGCCCAGTGGGTCCTGGAACAGAAACGCATCCGTATCCGCGATGCGACCATCGTCTGGGATGACCGGCTGCGCGCCGCGCCGCCATTGATTCTGGAAGACCTTCAGCTGGCGCTGGACAACAGCGGTCGGCGCCATCGTTTTGGCCTGTCGGCGGTGCCGCCGGACAGTCTGGCGGCGCGGGTCGATATCCGCGGCGAAGTCAGGGGCGACCTGGGCGACGCCCTGGAACATCTGTCGGGCAAGATTTTCGTCGAACTGGACTATGCCGATCTGGCCGGCTGGCGGCCCTGGGTGGACTATCCGGTGCATTTGCCGCAGGGGCGTGGCGCCTTGCGTATATGGGGCGATCTGGATGATGGCGCCGGATCGCTGACCGCCGACGTGGCGCTTGAGGAACTCCGCCTGCGCCTTGGCCGAAAACTGCCGGAGCTCGATCTGGCCAGCATGCGCGGCCGGCTGGAGGGACGCTACAAGGCCAACGAGTGGGCGCTGGCCGGACACAAGGTGGAGCTGCTGACCCAGGACGGCATTCGCATCGCCCCGACCGATTTCCGGCTTGAATGGCGGCAGAGTCCGCAGAATGCGACGATCAATGGCAATGCCAGCGCCAACTTCCTCGATCTGTCGGTGCTCGCCCGGCTGGCGTCGTTCATGCCGTTGGACGAGCGCAGTCGCGAACTGTTGCTCAAGCACCGTCCGCAGGGGCGGATCGCCGAGTTGCGCGCGGGCTGGACGTTCGATGGCGAGGCCTTGAAGCGCTACAGCCTGAAGGCCGGTTTCCAGGGGCTGGGGATCGACGCCGGCGGTTATTTTCCCGGGGCCACCGGCTTGTCCGGACAGGTCGATTTGAGCGAAAAGGGCGGCGAGCTGAGCCTCGACGGGGCTGCGGCCAGCCTGTCACTGCCGGCCGTCTTTCCAGAGCCCGATATCGCGCTGGACAGGCTGAAGGCGCGGGCGATCTGGAAAGCCTCCGCGGATGCCGTCGACGTCAAATTGCAGCGGCTTGAATTTTCCGGCCCGGATGCGACCGGATCTGCGCAGGGCAGCTACCGCTACAGCGGCGACGGGCCGGGTGAAATCGACTTGACTGCCGGTATCGAGAAGGCCGACGGCCGGGCGGTCTGGCGCTACATGCCGCACGCGGTCAATGCGACGGCCCGGGCCTGGATTCGCCGGGGTATTGTCGGCGGACGGGGCTACGACGGCCACCTGGTGCTCAAGGGCAACCTGAAGGATTTCCCGTTCCGCGATGGCAAGAGCGGGCAGTTCATCGTGACCGCCAAGGCGGCCGGCGCCAAGGTCGATTACGCCCCGGGCTGGCCGACCATCGACGAAATCGACGCCGACATGACCTTCGGCATCGGCATGAAGATCGCCGCCAGCAAGGGACGCATTTTTGGCGCCAGTCTGTCGGGCGTGACGGTCGAGTTGCCGGATTTCGAGTCGCACGAGGAAATGCTGTTCGTCCGCGGTGTGGCTCAGGGGGCGACCAGCGAATTCCTGCGCTTCATCGAGCAAAGCCCGGTCGCCGAGACTATCGACCGCTTTACCGACGGCATGAAAGCGAACGGCAACGGCAGCCTGAATCTGGAACTCGATATACCTTTGCGCCATGCGAACGACACCAAGTTGCGTGGCGATTACCGTTTCCTGAGCAACCAGTTGCAGCCAGTGGCCGGCCTGCCGCCGCTGACCCAGGTCAATGGCCGCCTGTTGCTGACCGAGCGGACGGTGGCCGGACAGGATATCAGCGGCCGGGCCTTTGGCGGGCCGCTCAAGGTGCAGGTCAAGAGCGCCGGCGATACGGTCGGCGTGCAGGCCTCGGGGACGGCCGCCATTAGCGAGGTCAGCCGGCATTTCGGCTGGCCGCTGATCAATCATCTGAGCGGCAGCACCGACTGGAAGGCCGATATCGCCATCCGCAAGCGCAACGCCGATGTCGTCGTCGAGTCCAGTCTGCTCGGCATCAGTTCGCCCTTGCCCGACCCGCTGAACAAGACGGCAACGACGCCGCTGCCACTGCGCGTTGAGCGCACGGCGCCCGATGCCACGCGCGAACAGTACCGGATCACGCTGGGCAAGGTGGCGCAGGGCTTGGTCGTCCGGCGTCAGGGCAACTGGGAGCGGGCGGTTTTCGCAGTTGGCGAAGGCGACGCGCGCCTGCCCGAGAAAGGGCTGGCGGTGCGGGTGGCGGCGCCGCGCATCGATGCCGATGCCTGGAAGAACTTCCTGCCGGAAGGCGCCGCCAACGGAAATGGCAATGGCGGCAACGGCAATGGGAATGGCAACGGTCTGGCGCTTTCCGCGGTGACGCTGAAAACCCCGGTGCTGCGGCTGCTCGAACGCGATTACCATCAGGTCGATGTCAGCCTGCGGCCGCGCGACGGCGGCTGGCAGATCGGCCTCAATACGCGCGAGGCAATCGGCGACGTGTTCTGGCGCAGCGCCGGCGAGGGATGGATCGAAGGCAATTTCCGGCGTCTGGCCATCCGTCAGGCTGCCGAGGCGGGAGACGCATCCAAGTCCCTGATCAATAGCCTGCCCGGGATGAATCTGGTGGTCGAGGACTTTCAGCTTGGCGACATGGCGCTCGGCAAGCTGGAACTGAACGCCCGCAACGAGAAGGGGGCGTGGCGTCTGGATACCCTGAACCTGCAGAATCCTGACGGCGGGCTGAAGGGCAAGGGCGTCTGGGTCAATACCGGCAGCCACCAGACACAACTGGATTTCGAACTGACGACCAAGGACGTCGGCAAGCTGCTCGGTCGCCTCGGCTACGTCGACGCAGTGCGCCGCGGCAGCGCCAAGCTGACCGGCGGTGTGCAGTGGAACGGGCCGCTGACCAGCATTCACTACCCGTCGCTGAGCGGCCAGATGAGCGTCGACGCCGAAAAGGGCCAGTTCAACAAGCTGGAGCCGGGGGTCGGCAAGCTGCTTGGCCTGATTTCGCTGCAATCCCTGCCCCGCCGGCTGACCCTGGATTTTCGCGACATCTTCAGCGATGGTCTGGCCTTCGACAGCATCGAGGGCAAGCTGGCGGTGCGCAAGGGCGTGATGCGGACCAACGGGCCGTTGCGTATCTACGGCCCGGCGGCGCAGATCGAAATGCAGGGCGAGACCGATCTGAAGGCCGAGACGCAGGACCTGCAGGTCGTTGTCCGGCCGGAGCTGGGCGGCCTGGCGGCGGTCGGCGCCGCGGCGCTGGCGCATCCGGTGGTCGGCGCCGCCGCGCTGGTTGCCAACACCGTGCTGCAAAAGCCGCTGAACCGGCTGTTCAGCTACCGCTATCATGTCACCGGCACCTGGGCCGATCCCAAGGTGGACAAGGCCGGCGAGTCGTCGTCGGAAGTCAAACCCAAGCCGGAAGAGGAGGGTAAGCCGTGACCAAGCAGAATTGCCGGATTGCCGCATTGCAGATGGTTTCCGGACCGCGGGTCGGGGACAATCTGGTGCTGGCCGGCCGACTGGTGGCCGAAGCGGTCGACCAGGGGGCGCAACTGGTCGCGTTGCCCGAGTATTTTCCGATCATCGGAGCGGCCGACGCCGACCGGGTGCGCGCCCGCGAGGACTTCGGGCGCGGACCGATCCAGGACTGGCTGGCCGCCACCGCACAGCGCCACGGGATCTGGATCTTTGCCGGCTCCCTGCCGCTGACGGCCGAGGCGCCCGACAAGATGCGCAATGCCAGCCTCGCCTACAATCCGGCCGGCGAATGCGTGGCGCGCTACGACAAGGTGCATCTGTTCGGCTTCAAGAAAGGTGACGAAGCCTACGACGAAGCGGTGTTCATCGAACCCGGGAGCCAGTTGGTCGCGGTCGATACGCCGTTCGGCAAGGTCGCCCTGTCGATCTGCTACGACCTGCGTTTTCCCGAGCTGTACCGGGCGCTGGCGCCGGTCGACCTGATCCTGGTGCCGGCCGCCTTCACCGAAACGACGGGCCGGGCGCACTGGGAAATCCTGCTGCGCGCCCGGGCCATCGAGAACCAGTGTTATCTTCTTGCTGTCGGACAGGGCGGGCGCCATGAGAACGGCCGTCTGACCCACGGCAACAGCATGATCATCGATCCCTGGGGCGAGATACTCGACCGCAAACTGAAGGGGCCGGGCGTCGTCATCGCCGATCTCGATCACGACCGTATCGCCGAAATTCGCCAGAGCCTGCCGGCTCTTGCCCACCGCAAACTATGATGGAGTTGCAATGAATCCGAACAGCGCACTGGCGCAAGCCGAATCCCTGCTGCTGGAACCTTTTTCACTGACCGAGGGCGACCTGTCGCGGACCTTCGGCCAGATACTGACCCACCAGGTCGATTACGCCGACCTGTATTTCCAGTATTCCCGCTCCGAGGCCTGGAGCCTGGACGAGGGCATCGTCAAGTCGGGCAGTTTCAACATCGACCAGGGCGTCGGCGTGCGCGCGCTGTCCGGCGAAAAGACCGCCTTCGCCTACTCCGACGACATCAGTTCGCGGGCGCTTGGCGATGCCGCCAACGCCGTGCGGGCCATCGGAGCGCTCGGACAAAATTCCAATTTTGGGCAATTTTTGCCTTCGACCGTAGCCAATGCGCTCTACGTGCCGCACGATCCGATCGCCTCGCTGCCGGCCGACGCCAAGGTCAAGCTGCTGGAGCGTCTGGAAGGTTTCGCCCGCGCCCTCGACCCGCGCGTGATGCAGGTCATGGCGTCGCTGGCCGGCGAATACGAAGTGGTCCTGGTCGCCGGTTCCGACGGCCGCCTGGCCGCTGACATCCGGCCGCTGGTCCGCTGCTCGGTGTCGGTCATCGTCGAGGAAAACGGCAAGCGCGAGCAGGGCGGCTCGGGTGGCGGCGGACGTTTCGACTTCGGCTATTTCGACGACGAAATCCTCCAGCGCTATGCCAAGGAAGCCGTCCATCAGGCGATCACCAACCTCCATGCCGATCCGGCGCCGGCCGGGCAGATGACCGTGGTGCTGGCCTCCGGCTGGCCGGGCATCCTGCTCCATGAAGCGGTCGGCCACGGCCTGGAAGGCGACTTCAACCGCAAGGGCAGTTCTGCCTTCAGCGGTCGTCTCGGCCAGCGCGTCGCAGCCAAGGGCGTCACCGTGATCGACGACGGCACCATCGCCGACCGTCGCGGTTCCCTGAACATCGACGACGAAGGCAATCCGACCCAGCGCAACGTGCTGATCGAGGACGGCATCCTCAAGGGCTACATGCAGGACAGCCTGAACGCCCGCCTGATGGGCGTCGCCCCGACCGGCAACGGCCGTCGCGAATCCTTCGCCCACCTGCCTCTGCCGCGCATGACCAACACCATGATGCTGGCTGGCGAGCACGATCCGCAGGAGATCATCAAATCGGTCAAGAAGGGCATCTACGCGGCCAACTTCGGCGGCGGCCAGGTCGATATCACCAGTGGCAAGTTCGTCTTCTCGATGAGCGAGGCCTACCTGATCGAAGACGGCAAGGTCACCCGGCCGATCAAGGGCGCGACGCTGATCGGCAACGGCCCCGATGCGCTGACCCGTGTCTCGATGATCGGCAATGACCTCAAGCTCGACCCCGGTGTCGGTACCTGCGGCAAGGACGGCCAGAGCGTGCCGGTGGGTGTTGGTCAGCCAACGCTACGGATCGATGGACTGACGGTGGGGGGTACGGCATAATGCCTAGTACTTTTGTACAAGGGGCATTTGATGCGTCGATTCATCTTTCTGACCTGCCTGTTGACAGCTACCGCCGTGTTCGCCCAGCCGAATGCCACGCCGCAAGAACGTCTGAAGCAGCTCAGCGCCGACCCGACGGCACAACGGGCGGCGATTGAGGCCGGCAAGAAGCTGACCTTCTTCTGCGCCAACTGCCACGGCGACGAGGGCGTCAGCAAGACGCCCGATGTCCCCAATCTGGCGGGGCAGAATCCGGCCTATCTGCTTGAACAGATCCGCAAGTTCGGCGCCGGCGAACGCAAGGATCAGTTCATGCAAGGCCTGATCAAGGTACTCAAGGACGAGGAGCGCGTGCAGATCGCGCTCTACTACGCCAGCGTGCCGGTCGTTCCCTCATCCGCCGATGCGACGAAGGCGGCGCAAGGCAAGGCGCTCTTCGCCAAGCTGTGCACGCGCTGCCATGGCGAGCAGGCACGGGGCAACGAGCTTTATCCGCGTCTGGCGTCGCAAAAAATGCCTTACCTGCAGACCTCCATCACGCGCTACCGGGACAATACCGGGGTGCGCAACAACCAGTTGATGACCATTGCCACGGCGCCTCTGAAAAACGAGGACATCTTGGCCTTGGCCAACTATCTGACCCAATTGCCCTGAGTGGGGTTCGTCATGCTCCGGTGACATTGTTGATGCGTATCATGGTTGTTTGACCGAGCGGCAGCTATTTTCCTTTCGCAAATAGGCTGCCATCGGAGAACTCCCATGAAATTTTTTTTCGGCATCATCGTCGCGTTCGCTCTTGCCGTCTCCGGGACGGATGCGCTGGCCCAGATCAGCGACCCCAATGTCGCCGTCAACAAGGCGGGTCGCCAGCGGATGCTGTCGCAACGCATCGCCAAGGCCTATTTCCAGATCGGCCAGCAAGTCGACAGTGATCGCAGCAAGAAGATTCTGGACAGCTCCGTCGCCGTTTTCGACCGCCAGCTCGTCGAGCTGAAGAATTACTCGCCAACACCGGAAATCAAGGCCACCTACCAGAAGCTGGAAACCTCCTGGCTGGCCTACAAGGACCTCCTGCTCGGTGCCGCACCTTCGCCGGAGAATGGTCGCAAGGTGCTGGACCTGTCCGAAGATGTCCTGGCCCTGGCGCATCAGGGGACGGTTCAACTGGAAAAGCATTCGGCCTCCAACGCCGCCCGGCTGGTCAACATTTCCGGCCGCCAGCGCATGTTGTCGCAGCGCATGGCCAAGTTCTACCAGGCCAAGGCCTGGGGCGTCGCCGACGATAAATCGGCTGCCCAATTCGACAAGGCGCGCAAGGAGTTTACCGAGGCCCTGCAGGAGCTGGTCGCTGCACCGGCCAATACGTCGCAGATCAAGGACAGCCTGGAACTCGTCAAACAGCAATGGTTCTTCTTCGAAAATGCGCTGGGCCAGAAGAGCGGCGCCGACAAACGGCCGCAACTGGCCGTCGCGACGACCAGCGAGCGCATCCTGGAAGAAATGGAAGGCGTTGTCGGCTTGTACGAAAAAATGCCGAAATAAGCTGCTGACCGTAGCATTCGGCCGCGTACAGCCGGTCCGGCGGCCTAGAACAAGCTGAACTGCCGCTCGTCACTGCTCTCCGGGCGGCGAGGCGGCATGAACTGGCCGCTGTCGAGACGGGGCAATTCCTGTGACAGGCCATGGCGGCGGCAGGCCAGGTCGAAGCGCTGGCGCAGCAGTTCGGCAAAATGGCCGAGGCCGGTCATGCGGCTGCCAAAGCGCGCATCGTTGGCACGCTGGCCCCGCAAATCGTAAAGCACCGACATGACACGCGCCGCCTTTTCGGGGGCATGCCAGTCCAGCCATTCGCGAAACAGGCCGGCGACCTCGTGCGGCAGGCGCAGCAGGGTGTAGCTGGCGCTGCTGGCGCCGTGCTCTCGGGACGCAGCGAGCAGCTTTTCCAGCTCGTGGTCGTTGATGCCGGGAATCAGCGGGGCGACGAACACCGACACCGGCACCCCGGCTTCGGCCAGCCTGGCCATCGCCTGCAGCCGGGCGTGCGGCGCGCTGGCACGGGGTTCGAGTTGGCGGGCCAGCGGGCCGTTCAGCGTGGTCAGCGAAATCGCTACATGGGCCAGGTTCAGGCGGGCCAGTTCGGCCCACAGGTCGAGGTCGCGGATGACCAGCGAGGACTTGGTGACGACGCTGACCGGGTGCCGCGTTTCCTGCAACACTTCGAGCACCGCGCGAGTCAGCTTTTCCTGACGCTCGAAGGGCTGGTAGGCATCGGTCGCGGTGCCGAGCGCGATGGTCGAGCAGGCGTAGCCCGGTTTGGCCAACTCTTCTCGCAGTAGGCGGGCAGCGTCGGGCTTGGCGAAAATCTGCGTTTCGAAATCCAGCCCCGGCGACAGGCCGAGATAAGCATGGGTCGGTCGGGCGTAGCAGTAAATGCAGCCGTGTTCGCAGCCGCGGTAGGGGTTGATCGACTGGTCGAATCCCAGGTCCGGTGAATCGTTGCGGCTGATGATGCTTTTCGCGCTGTCGACCAACAGGCGGGTTTGCGGTAGCGACGGTTCCGGTGCTTCCCAGCCATCGGCTTCGGCCTGGCGGGTGTCGGTGCTGAAGCGATGCGCGACATTGCCCGCCGCGCCGCGGCCCTTGACCGGTTGCGCAGGAATTTCCGAAGAGGGGGCAGGGTCGAAGTCTTCCATGGGCATCCGGTAGAATGCGCCGTTTCCAGCAATTTTTGAATGGGGCAGGCCATGACGCCGCAAAACAAGCCGAACACCGACGATGTCCGTATCCGGGAAATCAAGGAACTGGTGCCGCCGGCCCATGTTTTCCGCGAATATCCGGTGACCAATCGGGCCGCCCAGACCACCTACGGCGCCCGCCAGGCGATCCACCGCGTGCTGCACGGCGCCGACGACCGCCTGCTGGTCGTCATCGGCCCCTGCTCGATCCACGACTACGACCTGGCCATGGATTACGCCAACAAGCTGGCCAAGGCGGCCGAAAAGTACGCCGAAGACCTGATCGTCGTCATGCGCGTCTATTTCGAAAAGCCGCGCACGACTGTCGGCTGGAAGGGGCTGATCAACGATCCGCGTCTCGACAACACCTTCCGCATCAACGAAGGCCTGCGCCTGGCCCGGCGCATCCTGCTCGACATCAACGAGCTCGATCTGCCCTGCGCCACCGAGTTCCTCGACACCATCACGCCGCAATACACCGCCGACCTGATCGCCTGGGGCGCCATCGGTGCGCGCACCACCGAATCGCAGGTGCATCGCGAACTGGCCTCCGGGCTGTCCTGCCCGGTCGGCTTCAAGAACGGCACTGACGGCAACATGCGGATCGCCGTCGATGCGATCCGCTCGGCCAACTCGCCGCACCACTTCCTGTCGGTGACCAAGTCCGGTCACACCGCCATCGTCTCGACGGTCGGCAACGAGGACTGCCACGTCATCCTGCGTGGCGGCAAGGAGCCGAACTACGATGCGGCCAGTGTCGATGCGGCGTGTAAGGAAATCGCCAAGGCCGGCCTCGCCGCACGGCTGATGATCGACTTCTCGCACGGCAACAGCCGCAAGCAATACAAGCTGCAACTGGAAGTCTGCGACAGCGTCGCCGGGCAGATCGCCAGGGGCGACGAGCGTATCGTCGGCGTCATGGTCGAGTCGCACCTGCTCGAAGGCCGCCAGGACCTGTCGCCGGATACGCCGCTAACCTATGGTCAGAGCATCACCGACGCCTGCATCGGCTGGGAAGACAGCCTGAGCGTGCTGGACAAACTGGCCGTCGCAGTTCGGGCGAGGCGGCTGGCGGAAGCGGCGGAGTAGTTCCGGCGCTGGCTCAGGCCATGCTGGACAAAGCGTCGGCCAGCGCGCTGTGGTCGTCGTCCCTGCCGCCGCCGTGCAGCAGGCCGTTGTCGCTTTCCACGCTGGTGTCGTAGCCCTGGCCGCGCAGCAGGTCGGCCCAGTAGTCGGCCGTCTTGTGCGAGGCGTGCCACGGGCCGCGCTCGACGATGGGGCGTTCGGTTCCGTTGCGGTATTTGGTGACGACGCGGTACACAGGGGCAATACGAGTGAGAGTTGTGGTGTGCGCCTCCGATGCCTGGTGTCTTGCGAAAGGCGGGAGCGCGTCAGCAGGTAGTTATAGCATTCGTTGGGGGAAATGGCCACCGTCAGGTAGCTGGCTTGCCTAATGGGTATGGTGCGGAGTCAGGATTTCGTTTGCCAAAAAAAAGCCCCGTTGCCGGGGCTCTTTGAACTGTCTAACAAACTTGGTCAGGCGATGATGTGGATATCGCTTGCGTTAAGATCTGGTGCCTCAGCAAGAATCGCCAGCGCAACTGCGGCACTGCTGGTGCCACTGCCGTCCGCGTCGTAGGAAAGCACGCCGGTAGCGGTGTCGTATAGGATGAAGTCATCTGCATCTAATGCGACGGGGCTGGTGCCAGCGAAAAAGTTACCGTTGCCTAATGGGTTATCGATGAGCGACGACAGAGCGGCGAAAGTGCTCGCGTCCAAGGTGATCGTATCCTCGGCTGTGGTGAAGTCGAGGATATGGTCCAGATTGGTCGAGCCATTCGGTGTTGTGTCGAAGACGAAGCTGTCAGCACCGGTACTGCCTTCCAGCGTATCGTTACCCAAGCCGCCATTCAGCGTATTGTTGCCACTGCCTCCGGTGATTACGTTGGCGAGCGAATTGCCAGTGCCGGACGAAGTCGTTCCGCCAGTCAGCGTCAGGTTCTCGAGGTTGCTGCCAAGGGTATAACTGACTGAGGACTCGACGGTATCGGAAAGGTCGCTGCCTTGTTCATCAACAACATCGCCGAGGTCGTCTACGACATAGGTGTCGTTGCCGGTTCCGCCGACCAGCGAGTCCGCACCGCTGCCACCATTCAGCGTATCGTCTCCGGCGGCGCCAGTAAGCGTATTTGCGCCGGTGTTTCCGGTGATGACGTTGTCAAGGCTGTTGCCGGTGCCGCTAATGCCGCTTGATCCGGTCAGGGTCAGGTTTTCTACGTTGGCGCCAAGGGTTAAGGTGACCGAGGAGTTGACGAGATCGCTACCTTCGTTAATGTTTTCCGTGACGACATCCAAGGCGTTGTCGACGTAGTAGATATCGTCGTCACCGCCACCGAGCATCGTGTCAGCGCCGGCTCCACCGTTCAGGGTGTTGTTGGCGCTGTTGCCAGTGAGCGTGTTGGCAAGCGAGTTGCCGGTGACGTCAATGGCGTCGCTGCCGGTTAGCGTGATGTTTTCGATATTCGTCGTTGCACCGGTGTAAGTGATCGAGGTAAGAATTAGGTCGGCTGTTCCTGTGCCAGCTTCCGCAACGGTGTCGCCATTGCTGTCGACGACATAGGTGTCGTTGCCGTCTCCGCCGTTCATTACGTCATCACCATTGCCGCCGACCAAAGTATCGTCGCCAGCGCCACCGGTCAATGCGTCGTTGCCATCGCCGCCATTGAGGGCGTTGGCAACCGAGTTGCCGATGATGGTGTTGGCCAGAGAGTTGCCCGTGCCATTGGCAGCAGTGCCGGTCAGGGTCAGTCTTTCGACATTGGCTGAAAGGGTATACGTGACGGAGGACTGGATGAGGTCGGACGTGTCGCTGCCTTGCTCGTCGACCACGTCGGAGATGTTGTCCACGATATAAGTATCGTTGCCTGCGCCGCCGATCAGGCTGTCAATTCCTGCGCCGCCATCCAGCGTGTCGTTGCCGGAGCCGCCATTCAGCGTGTTGGCCAGCGAGTTACCGGTGAGCATGTTGGCTAGTGAGTTGCCAGTCAGGTTGAAGGCAACGGTGCTGGTAATCGAGCCATTTTCGACCTCATTGCCAAGGGTGTAGGTTCCACCCGCGGTGGCGATAGCGACCTGAACAAGGTCGGTGCCGGCACTGGCACCTTCGGTCACGGTATCGCTGGCGTTGTCGACGACATAGGTATCATTGCCCTGTCCGCCGAGCAGGGTATCAATACCTGCGCCGCCATTCAGCGTGTCGTTACCGCTACCGCCGTCAAGCGAATTATTGCCAGTGTTGCCAAGCATTGAGTTAGCCAGCGTGTTGCCGATTCCGTTGATGTCGAGCGAGCCCGTCAGGGTAAGATTTTCCACGCCGCTGGCGATCGTATAGCTGACTGATGCCTGGATGCTGTCTGCAGTATCGGTACCGCTTTCGGTTATTACGTCACTGGTGCTGTCAACGACGTACGTGTCGTTGCCGGCGCCACCGACCAGTGTATCTATACCGGCGCCGCCATTCAGCGTATTGGCCAGCGAATTGCCGGTTAGCAGATTGGCCAGCGAGTTGCCGGCCAAATTGAAGGCAACCGTGCTAGTAATCGTGCCGTTTTCGACCTCGCTGCCCAAGGTGTAGGTTCCACCTGCCGTGGTGATGGCCACCTGAACGAGGTCGGTGCCGGCGCTAGCCGCTTCGGTCACGATGTCTCCGATATTGTCGATGACATAGGTGTCGTTACCCTGCCCGCCAATCAGGGTGTCGATGCCGGAGCCACCATTCAGAATGTTGGCCAGGGAGTTGCCGGTAATTGTATTGGCCAGAGAGTTGCCGGTGCCGTTAATGCCGCCGGTGCCTGTGAGGGTCAGGTTTTCGACGTTCGCCATGCTGGCGATCGAGTAGGTGACCGATGCCTGGACCAGATCGGTACCGGTGCCGCTTTCCGTAACTACGTCACTGGCACTGTCGACCATATAAGTATCGTCGCCGTCGCCGCCGAGCATGGTGTCGATGCCGGCGCCGCCGTTCAAGGTGTCGTTGCCGGTGCCGCCGTTCAGCGTATTGGCGGCACTGTTTCCGGTCAGTGCATTGGCCAGCGAGTTGCCGGTCAGGTTGTAGGCAACAGAACTTGTCAGCGAGGCATTTTCGATGTCGCTGCCAAGGGTATAGGTTCCCCCCGCAGTGGCGATGGCGACCTGAACAAGATCGGTGCCTGCGGCTGCGGCTTCAGTGACACTGTCGCTGGCATTGTCCACCACGTAGGTATCATCGCCGAGTCCACCGTTCAGTGCATCAATGCCCGCGCCGCCGTTCAGCGTATCGTTACCTTCGCCACCAGTCAGTGTGTTGGCCAGGGAATTACCGGTCAGTGCGTTGGCCAGCGAGTTGCCGGTCAGATTGTAGGCGACGGTACTGATTATGGTGCCATTTTCGACATCGCTACTCAGGGTGTAGGTTCCTCCTGCTGTAGCGATGGCAACCTGGACGAGGTCTGTGCCGGCACTGGCCGCTTCGGTCGCGACGTCTCCAGCGTTGTCGACGACGTAGGTGTCGTTGCCCAGTCCTCCAATCAGGGTGTCGACGCCGGCGCCGCCATTCAGGATGTTGGTCAGCGAGTTGCCGCTAATGGTGTTGGCCAGCGAGTTGCCGGTGCCGTTGATCGCCGCGGTGCCTGTTAGGGTCAGGTTTTCAAGATTCGCGGAGAGGGTATAGGTAGCCGAGGACTGAACGCTGTCTGCCGTGTCGGTCGTGCTGGTCTCGGAAATCACGTCCGACGTGCTGTCGACGATATAGGTATCGTTCCCCGCGCCTCCCACCAAAGCGTCGTTCCCCGCGCCACCGTTCAGGGTATTTGCCAGTGAGTTGCCGGTAATGGTATTGGCCAGGGAGTTACCTGTTGCAGTCGTGGCGCTACCGGTCAGGGTCAAGTTTTCGATGTTGGTCAGACTGGCTATGCTGTAGCTGATCGAGGACTGAATGAGATCGGTGCCAGCGCTGGCTGCTTCGGTCACAACGTCGCTGGCATTGTCAACGATATAGGTGTCATTGCCAGTTCCTCCAAGCATGTTGTCGATGCCGGCAGCGCCGTTTAGGGTATCGTTGCCGGCATCGCCGTTCAGCGTGTTGGCGAGGCTATTGCCGGTCAGGGCGTTGGCGAGGCTGTTGCCGGTCAAGGAGAACGCTACGCTGTTGGTCAGGGTGGCGTTCTCGACGTTGGCACTCAGCGTGTAGGAACCGCCTGCCGTGGCAGTAGAGACCTGGACCAGATCGGTGCCGGCGCTGGCAGCTTCGGCCACGATATCCCCCGCGTTGTCCACGACGAAGGTGTCGTTGCCCAGGCCGCCTAGCATAGAGTCGCTGCCGGTGCCGCCGTTGAGTGTGTCATTGCCGATGCCGCCGTCCAGCGTATCGTTGCCGGTGCTGCCGTTGAGCGAGTTGGCGCCGGTGTTGCCTATGATGGTGTTGGCCAGCGAATTGCCGGTTCCGTTGATGGTGCCACTGCCAGTCAGCGTCAGATTTTCGAGAGTGGCACCAAGTACGTAAGTGATCGAGGATTGAACCAGATCGGCGGTGTCGGTGCCGGTTTCGGTGACGAGGTCGCCGGTGTTGTCTACCACGTAGGTGTCGTTGCCCGTGCCGCCGACCAAGGTGTCTGCACCCAGGCCTCCGTTCAGGGTGTCGTTGCCGGCATTGCCGGTTAGAGTGTTGGCCGCACTATTGCCGATGATGAGGTTGGCCAGCGAGTTGCCGGTGCCGTTGATGGCGGTAGAGCCCGTCAGGGTGAGGTTTTCGACGTTGGTCAGAGTGGCGATGCTGAAGGTGATCGAGGCCTGGACAAGATCGGTACCGGCGCTGCTGGCTTCGCTGATGATGTCGCTGACGCTGTCGACGATGAAAGTGTCATTGCCTGTGCCACCGATCATGGAATCGTTACCGGCTCCGCCGATCAGGGTGTCGTTCCCGTCACCGCCATCGATCGTGTCGTTCCCGGAACTGCCGTTGAGTGAGTCGTTGCCGGCTAGGCCATTGATAGTGTCTGCGCTGACGCTGCCGTTGATCGTGTCGTTCGAGCTGGTTCCGTTATAGGTTGCCATGGCGATCTTTACCTCTTTAGAAGGAAATGGGTTCTTTTCTGCGCACGCGGTTGCCGGGCGCCTCAGTTTTGGTTCTTGGCTTAAGCAGTTTCCATGCCGATGTGGTGCGATTCGGGATGTTCGTCATGCGCGATGAGTTGCTAGCTGCTTTATGCTGATGCCATTGGAAAAATCGAATGGCCGGGGTTTTGTTAAAGTGACAAATTATGTCACTGTGGTGCGCCGATTTTCGGCACAGGTTCTTTCTCGTCCAGCATTCGGTTTGGGGGCCGCCTGGGCGGCTCTTACAGGGCAGCGTTCTTGCCTTTTTGCCACAGCACGTCGCCGCGGCCGCCGGCGCGGTTGAGGGCGCGGCCGAGGATGAAGAGCAGGTCGGAGAGGCGGTTGATGTAGCGGCGGGCGGCATCGGACAGCGGTTCGGCGCTGTGCAGGCGGACCATGGCGCGTTCGGCGCGTCGGCAGACGGTGCGGCTGAGGTGGGCGAGGGCGGCGGCGCGGGTGCCGCCGGGCAGGATGAATTCCTTGAGCATCGGCAGATCGGCGTTGAAGGCCTCGGCCTGTTCTTCGAGACGGGCGACCTGGGTGTCCTTGATGACTTCCATGCCGGGCAGGCAAAGTTCGCCGCCTAGGTCGAACAGGTCGTTCTGGACATCGAGCAGGGCGGCACGCACGGCGTCCGGCAGTTCTTCGCAGAGCAGCACGCCGAGGCTGGAGTTGAGTTCGTCAACTTCGCCGATGGCGTCGATGCGCAGGCTGTCCTTGGTCGTCCGGCTGCCGTCGCCAAGACCGGTGGTGCCGGCATCGCCGGTGCGGGTGACGATCTTCGACAGGCGGTTGCCCTTGCGTTCGGTTTCGCTGTTGCTCACGGTGCTCTCCTTGAATGGCCGGGATTATACTGAGCGGCCCGGGTTACAGACTGTCGCTTCCATGCCAAAGTTCGCTGCCAATCTCAGTTTTTTGTTCACCGATGTACCGTTCCACGATCGCTTCAAGCGGGCAGCGGCGGCCGGGTTTCTGGGCGTCGAATACCTTTTTCCCTACGACTGGCCGGCCCATGATGTCGCCGAGTGGTTGAAGACGGCCGATGTCGAGCAGGTGCTGTTCAACCTGCCGCCGGGCGACTGGGCGGCCGGCGAGCGCGGTATTGCCTGTTTGCCGCACCGCCAGGGCGAGTTCGCCGAGGGCGTCGAGCGGGCGCTGGATTACGCGATGGTGCTCGACTGCGAACGCGTGCATTGCATGGCCGGGCTGTGTCCGTGGGGCGTCAGTGAGGCGGAGCTGGAGGCGATCTACATCGCCAACCTGCAGTTTGCCGCCGACCGTTTCGCGACTATCGGGGCGACGGTGATGATCGAGCCGATCAACAGCCGGATCGACATGCCGGGCTACTGGCTGGACAGCATCGACAAGGGGCTGCGTCTGCTGGAAAGCATAGCCCGCAGCAATGTGAAGCTGCAACTCGATCTCTACCACGCCCAGATCATCCAGGGTGACCTGGCGCGGGCCATCGAGGAGAACATCGCCCAGATCGGTCACGTGCAGATTGCCGACAACCCGGGTCGGCACGAACCGGGCACCGGCGAGATCAACTACCCCTTCCTGTTCGCGCTGCTCGACCGGCTGGGTTACGCCGGCTGGGTCGGCTGCGAATACAAGCCGTTGACCACCACCGAGGCCGGGCTGGCCTGGCGACCGGTGTGACCGAGCGCGACATCCTGCGCCGCCTGTTCGAGGCGGCGATCGCTGCCGCCGGCCCGGCCCGCTGCGTGCCACCCCATTTGCCGCCGGACGATGGCGGGCGACTGATCGTGATCGGGGCCGGCAAGGCCGCGGCGGCGATGGCGCAGGCGGTCGAACGGCACTGGTCCGGGCCGCTCGACGGGGTGGTCGTCACGCGCTACGGCCACGGCGTGCCCTGCCAGCGGATCAAGGTGATCAAGGCAGCGCACCCGGTGCCGGATGTGGCGGGGGAGGCGGCGGCAAATTTCATTTTTGGGCAAATTTTCGGGCTTACCGTAGCAGACCGCGTTCTGGCGCTGGTTTCCGGCGGCGGCTCGGCACTGCTGGCGGCACCGGCCGCCGGCGTGACGCTGGCTGAGAAGCGGGCGCTCACCTCAGCGCTGCTCAAGTCGGGGGCGAGCATCGGCGAGATCAACTGCGTACGCAAGCACCTGTCGGCGATCAAGGGCGGGCGCCTGGCCGCCGCCGCCTACCCGGCCAGCGTGCTGACCCTGGCAATTTCCGACGTCCCGGGCGATGACCCGGCGGTGATCGCCTCCGGGCCGACGGTCGGCGATCCGACCACCTGCGCCGATGCCTTGCGCGTACTTGATGCCTACGCCATCGCCGTGTCGCCCGAACTGCGTCAGCGCCTGGAGAGCGGCGATCTGGAAACGCCCAAGCCCGGGGACCCGCGTCTGGCGCGCAGCGAATTCCGGCTGATCGCCAGCCCGCGCCAGATGCTCGAAGCGGCGGCGGCCGAGGCGCGTCGCCTGGGCGTCGCGCCGCTGATTCTTGGCGACGCCCTCGAAGGCGAGGCGCGCGAGGTCGGCAAGGTCATGGCCGGGATGGCCAAATCCTGCGCCCAGCATGGCTACCCGGCTGCCAAGCCTTGCGTGCTGCTGTCGGGCGGCGAAACGACGGTGACTGTCCGGGGCCAAGGGCGCGGTGGCCGCAATACTGAATTCCTGCTCGCCCTGGCGCTGGCGCTCGACGGGGCGCCGGGTATCCATGCGCTGGCGGCCGACACCGATGGCATCGATGGCAGCGAGGACAACGCGGGCGCCTTCATCACCCCCGATACGCTGCGTCGTGCCAAAGCGGCCGGGTTGGACGTGCCGGGGCTGTTGGCCAACAACGATGCCTGGGCCTGCTTTTCCCGGCTCGGCGATCTGCTGGTCACCGGCCCGACGCGAACCAACGTCAATGACTTTCGGGCCGTCCTGATAGGGTAAAATGTCAAAAATGACGACATCCGATAAACCTGAGATTCGCACCGACCTGCCCGCGCTGCTCCGCCGCCTGCGGCTGTTCCTGCCGGCCCATTGCCTGCTGGTCGACGAGGAAGACCTGCGTCCCTACGAGTGCGATGGCCTGACCGCCTACCGCGAACTGCCCTTGGTTGTCTGCCTGCCAGAAACCGAAGGCCAGGTCATCGACATCCTGCGCACCTGTGACGACCTCGGCGTGCCGGTTGTCGCCCGCGGCGCCGGCACCGGCCTGTCCGGCGGCGCCATGCCGCACGCCCAGGGTGTCGTGCTGTCGCTGGCCCGCTTCAATAAGATTCTGCGCGTGGATCGCGAAGCCCGGCTGGCCGTCGTGCAACCGGGCGTGCGCAACCTTGCCGTCTCGGAAGCGGCGGCGCCCTTCGGCCTCTATTACGCGCCCGATCCTTCGTCGCAGATCGCCTGCACGCTGGGCGGCAATGTCGCCGAGAACTCGGGCGGTGTGCATTGCCTGAAATACGGACTGACCGTCCATAACGTGTTGCGCATCCGCGTCATCAGCATCGAGGGCGAGGTTTTCGAGATCGGCTCCGAAGCGCTCGACGCGCCGGGCTACGACCTGCTGGCGCTGCTGATCGGCTCCGAGGGCATGCTCGGCGTGGTCACCGAAGTCACCGTCAAGCTGGTGCCCAAACCGGAACTGGCGCAGGTCGTCATGGCCTCGTTCGCCGATGTGGCCCAGGCCGGTGACGCGGTGGCGGCGATCATCGCCGCCGGCATCATCCCGGCCGGGCTGGAGATGATGGACAAGGCGGCGACGGCGGCCGTCGAACCCTTCGTCAAGGCCGGCTACGACATGGACGCCGAGGCCATCCTGCTCTGCGAGTCGGACGGCACGCCGGAAGAGGTGGCCGAGGAAATCGCCCGCGTCACCGCCGTGCTGACCGCGGCCGGTGCCAGCGACATCCGCGTCTCGCAATCCGAGGCCGAGCGCCTGCGCTTCTGGGCCGGGCGCAAGGCGGCCTTCCCGGCGGTCGGGCGAATCACGCCGGACTATTACTGCATGGATGGCACGATCCCGCGCAAGCGGCTGGCCGAAATGCTGTCGGCCATCGCCGGCATGGAAAAGAAATACGGCCTGCGCTGCGCCAACGTCTTCCACGCCGGCGACGGCAACCTGCATCCGCTGATCATGTACGACGCCGCCGAGCCGGGCAACTGGGAACGCGCCGAAGCCTTCGGTGCCGAAATCCTCGAACTGTCGGTGGCGCTCGGTGGCTCGATTACCGGCGAACACGGCGTCGGCATCGAGAAGATCAACCAGATGTGCGTCCAGTACGCGACGCCGGAACTGGAGGCCTTCCACCGCGTCAAGGCGGCCTTTGACGAGCGCGGCCTGCTCAACCCCGGCAAGGCCGTGCCCAGCCTGCACCGCTGCGCCGAGTACGGGCGCATGCACGTGCATCGCGGTGAACTGAAATTCCCGGAACTGGAGCGCTTCTGATGACGCTTGACGACATTGTTTCCGCCGTCCGGGCGGCGCACGTCAGCCACACGCCGCTGCGCCTGCGCGGCGCCGGCAGCAAGGATTTCTACGGCGGCCTGCTGTCCGGCGAAGTGCTCGATCTGTCGGGCCATCGTGGCATCGTCGCCTACGAGCCGACCGAGCTTTACATCACCGCCCGTTGCGGCACGCCGCTGGCCGAGATCGAAGCCGCGCTGGCCGAAAAGGGGCAGATGCTGGCTTTCGAGCCGCCGCATTTCGGTGGCGCCACCGTCGGCGGCTGCATCGCCGCCGGCCTGGCCGGACCGCGCCGCCAGCAGGCGGGGGCGGTCCGCGACTTCGTGCTCGGCATCCAACTGGTTGATGGCAGCGGGCAGGTGCTGAATTTCGGTGGTCAGGTCATGAAGAATGTCGCCGGCTACGACGTATCGCGCCTGATTGCCGGCAGCATGGGCACGCTGGGCGTGATCGCCGAGGCAACGCTGAAAGTGCTGCCGATGCCGGTCGCCGAGCAGACGCTGTGCTTTGCGATGGATGAAGGCGAGGCCCTGGCGAAACTCAATCAATGGGGTGGCCAGCCGCTGCCGATTTCCGCCTCATTCTGGCACGACGGGCAACTGTGGCTGCGCCTCTCCGGCGCCCGGGCCGCGGTCGAGGCGGCGACACAGCGCTTGGGGCCCAATGCTACGACCATAAAAGCAACGGCTGGCCCTAGGGTCGATGGCAAAAAAACGTGGAATTCGATACGCGAGCAGACCCATCCCGCCTTTGCCGGCGAACCGCTGTGGCGCCTGTCGCTGCCATCGACGGCGCCGGCGCTTGGCGTGGATGGCCTGCGCGCGATCGAGTGGGGCGGCGCCCAGCGCTGGTATGCCGACGAACCGGCGGCGATCCGCGAGGTGGCGGCCAGTCTCGGTGGCCACGCCGTGCTCTATCGGGCGCCCGAATCGCAGCGCTGCCTGGAGGGCGCCTTCGCCCCCTTGTCGCCGGCCATGCTCGCCCTGCACCGACGGCTGAAAAAAGCCTTCGATCCGGCGGGCATCCTCAACCCCGGCCGCCTCTACGCGGAGTTCTGATGGACACCAAGATCACCGACGAACTGCGCGTCACCCATGCCGGCAAAGTGGCCGAGGAAATCCTGCGCAAGTGCGTGCATTGCGGCTTCTGCACGGCGACCTGCCCGACCTACCAGTTGCTTGGCGACGAACTCGACGGCCCGCGTGGCCGCATTTACCTGATCAAGCAGGTGCTGGAAGGCAAACCGGTCACCGAGAAAACGCGTACCCATCTCGACCGCTGCCTGACCTGCCGTTCGTGCGAGACGACCTGTCCGTCGGGCGTCAAATACAGCCACCTGCTCGATGTCGGGCGCCAGCTGGTCGAGGAGCGCCTGCCGCGCCCGATCGGCGAGGCCTTGCCGCGCGCCCTGCTCAAGGCGGTGCTGCCGCGCCCGGCCGTGTTCGGCGCGGCGGTGGCGGTGGGTCGCGCCCTGCGCCCCCTGCTGCCCTCGTCGCTGGCCGACAAGTTGCCGCCGGTGCAGGCCGCCGCCCGCCCGTGGCCGGCATCCCGCACGCATTCGCGGCGCATGCTGGCCCTGGCCGGTTGTGTCCAGCCGGCGCTGGTGCCGAACATCAACGCGGCCACCGCGCGCATGTTCGACCGGCTGGGCATCGCCCTGTTCGAGGAGGCCAAGGCCGGCTGTTGCGGCGCCGTGCGCTTTCACCTCAATGACCAGGCCGCCGGCAAGGATGACATGCGGCGCAACATCGACGCCTGGTGGCCGCATGTCGAGGCCGGCGTCGAGGCCATCGTCGTCACCGCCTCCGGCTGCGGCGTGCAGGTCAGGGATTACGGCCATCTGCTGGCCGACGACCCGGCCTATGCCGCAAAGGCGGCGAGGATCAGCCAGCTTTGCCGCGATCCGTCGGAGATCCTGGCGGCGGAGCAGGAGCGTTTGCAGCCCATGCTCGCTGCCCGGGCCGAGAAACGCGGCAAGCTGGCTTTCCATTCGCCATGCACGCTGCAGCACGGCCTGAAGATACGCGGCGGCATCGAGCAGATGCTGCTGGCCGTCGGCTACGAATTGACTCCGGTGGCCGACAGCCACCTGTGCTGCGGTTCGGCCGGCACCTACTCGGTGCTGCAGCCCGAGTTGTCGAGCCGCTTGCGCAGCAACAAGCTGGCCGCCTTGAATGCCGGCGGGCCGGCCCTGGTCGCCACCGCCAACATCGGCTGCCTGACCCATTTGCAGGCCGGCTCGCCGCTTCCCGTGCGGCACTGGATTGAATTGATCGACGAGGTTTTTGAATGAGCGGCAAGGCAACATCGGTTTTCGATATCACCAAGGAGCTGGGCGCCGAGGATGCCGGCCGCGTCAAGCGCCTGCTCGAAGGCGGCGTCAAGATTCCGGCCCAGCCGCGGGTCGTCGAGGAGCTGCGCAAGCACATGACGCGCAGCGAACTCGACGTGCGCCTGCTGGCCCGCGTGATCAACCAGGACCCGGGGCTGACCGCGATGCTGTTCAAGGTGGTCGGCAATTCAGCCTACCGCCAGCATCAACCGTTCAACTCGGTCGAGGAAATTCTGCACGCGGTCGGCGTCCGCCAGACCTTCAACATCGTGCAGGCCATCTCGCTGGCCGGTCTCGGTGAGATCAAGAAGAACCGCCAGGTGTACGAAGCCTTCTGGGCGCGTTCGCACGCCGTGGGGCAACTGGCCATGCTGGTCGCCGACGAACGGATCGCCGTCTGCAACATCTTCCCCGATCAGGCCTACCTGGCCGGTATCTTCCACGATTGCGGCGTACCGCTGCTGATGCAGCGCTTTCCGGTCTACTGCAACGAAATGCGCCTGGGCGGGGCGAGCGTCTGCGTCGACCTGGCCGAGGAGGATCGCAAATTCAACACCGATCACTGCGTGGTCGGCTACCTGGTCGCCCGCCACTGGCGGCTGCCGGAATTCATCTGCGACGCCATCCGCTACCACCACGCCATCGGCGAACTGGGCCAGCACGAGGCGCGCACGATGGTGGCCATCATCCAGCTGGCCATCGACATCTATTTCCGCGATCAGCGGGTGGCCAATCCCGAATGGGATGATCTGAAGGCCGAGGTTCTGCCCGAGTTGGGGCTCAGCGAGGACTCGCTGCCGGAATTCGTCGATATCGTGCTCGAACGCTTCACCAGCGGCGCGGCAGCCTGATGCGCAGGCGCTTCGCCAACGGCAACAGTGTTGGCTGCCATCCCTTTCGTGATAACCTTTCCGCCATAAGGGAGGAAGGATGCCGATAGCAGTCGACGCATGCGCAGCGCAGCACCAAGGGGATCGCAAGGAACAGCAGGATCGCGTGGCCATACTGCCGCATGCCCGCCGCAACGGCGTGGCCCTGGCCGTCGTCGCCGATGGCATGGGCGGCCACACCGGCGGCGCCCTGGCCGCCGAGCAGGTCGTCCATACCGCCAAGAACAACCTCGATCATTACGCGCCCTCCGACGAGAACGCCCAATCCTTGCTGGAAGGCAGCATGCGCGAGGCGCACACGATGATCAAGGCGTCGCGCTTCATGAATGAAATGGACCCGCACAGCACGGCCGTGATGCTCTTGCTGCAACCGGGCCGGGTGACCTGGGGCCATTGCGGTGACAGTCGCCTCTACCATTTTCGCGGCAAGGAACTGGTCCGTCGTAGTGTCGACCATTCCTACGTCGAGCACCTGATCGCCACCGGCAAGATCAAGCCCGAGCAGGCACTGAATCATCCCAATCGCAACGTGCTGCTCGCCTCGCTGGGCGGCCAGGACGATCCGAAAATCACCATCGATGCAACTGACAACCTGGTTCCCGGCGATGCCTTCGTGCTGTGCTCAGATGGCCTGTGGGCCTATTTCGACGATGCCGAGCTGGGGGCGCTGGTCGCCGACAACTCGGCCCGCCAGGCTTGCGAACAATTGATCGAAAAGGCCAGGCAGCGGGCCAAGGGCAGCGGCGATAACCTGTCGCTGGCGATCATCAAGCTGGTCGAGGCGCTGCCGAGCAAGCCGAAACCCCCGCCCGGCTTTGTGCCGCGCCTGCCCGAGTAGTGATCAGCACACCATGAAAAACGGCGCCCATCGGGCGCCGTTTTGCTGTGGGCGTATCCGGCCTGCTTATTTGCGGCCGAGGCCGCCGAGCAGCGCGGCGACGACGCGCTTCGGCTTGTGCGGATCGGCCTTGGCCGGGGCCTGCGGCGAATCCGGCACTTCGCCGCGCGGCGAGTTGTCCTCGTAGGGCTTGCTGAAGTCGAAACCGTCGGCGGCGATCATCGGGTTGCGGCGCGGACGGCGCTCCTGGCGGTCGCTGCGTTCGCCGCGATCCGGGCGGGACGAACGCTCGCCACGTTCGGGGCGCTCATGGCGTTCCGGGCGCTGGGCGACGGGAGCAATGACCGGGGCGGACGGGCGCTTCTTCTTGTTGCCCGGGGGGTATTCGTATTCCGGCTCCGGTTCGTACCCGGCGACTTCGACCTGCTCGATCGGTCGCTTGATCAGCTTCTCGATATCGACCAGATAGCAGACCTCGCGGGCGCTGACCAGCGAGATGGCGTTGCCCATCTTGCCGGCGCGGCCGGTGCGGCCGATGCGGTGCACATAGTCTTCGGGCGTGTGCGGCAGCTCGTAGTTGATCACGTAGGGCAGGTCGTCGACGTCGAGGCCGCGGGCGGCGACGTCGGTGGCGATCAGGGCATGGGTTTCGCCGCCCTTGAAGGCCTCCAGCGCCTTGATGCGGTCGAGCTGGCTCTTGTCGCCGTGAATGGCGTCGGCCTTGATGCCGGCCCGCTGCAGTTCGCGGGTCAGCCGCGAGCAGCCCTGCTTGGTGCGCATGAAGACGATGCACTGGCGAATCTCGCCGGAGCGCAGCAGCTTGGTCAAGAGGCCGCGCTTGCCGTATTCGGAGACCGGATGGACGCGGTGGGTGATGGTGTCCGAAACCTGGTTGCGGCGGGCGACCTCGATCAGCACCGGGGCTTGCAGCATGGTGTCGGCCAGCTTCTTGATCTCTTCCGAGAAAGTGGCCGAGAACAGCAGGCTCTGGCGCTGGGCCGGCAGCATCTTGAGAATGCGCGTGACGTCGGGGATGAAGCCCATGTCGAGCATGCGGTCGGCTTCGTCGAGGACCAGGGCCTGCACGGAATTGAAGCTGACGCTCTTGTTTTCGACGTGGTCGAGCAGGCGGCCCGGCGTGGCGACGAGGATTTCGACGCCCTTCTTCAGTTCGGCGATCTGCGGCTTGATATCGACGCCGCCGTAGGCGCACATGGCGCGGATCGGCGTGTGTTTGCAGTAGGACTTGACCGATTCGTAGACCTGCATGGCCAGTTCGCGGGTCGGGGCGAGGATCAGGGCGCGCACCGGGTGCTTGGCCGGCGACGGGCTGCTGCTGGCGAAGGGCAGGATGCGCTGCAGGATGGGCAGCGTGAAGGCAGCAGTCTTGCCGGTACCGGTCTGGGCGCCGCCCATGATGTCCTTGCCGCTGATGACCAGCGGGATGGCCTGGGCCTGGATCGGCGTCGGCTTGGTATAGCCCTCGTCGGTGACGGCGCGCAGCAGTTCGGGCGCCAGGCCGAGGTCGGCAAATGTGATTTCGGGGGCTGCTTCGGCAGCGGGAGTGTCGGCGCTGTCGCCGGCTAAGGTATTGATTTCAGACATGGGCCGGGATTATACGCCAGCCGGCGCGTGCAGTGCCGGATATGTCCGGCGGCGTTTTTTTGAATTTGGCCGTTTTTTGCCGCCGACCGTAGCATTGGTGGCTCAAAGGCCGGCGACCAGCTCTTCCAGGCGCTGCCGGTTGATCGGTTTGACCAGGATGGCGTCGAAACCAGCGGCCAGCAAATGGTCGATATCTTCCTGGAAGGCATGTGCCGTGTAGGCCAGGATGTGCTGCGGCGCATCGTTGCGCAGTTGACGCAGGCAGGCGCAGGTTTCCTCGCCGGACAGGCCGGGCATGCTGATGTCGAGCAGGATGAGCCGGAAGGTTTCGGCGCCTGCCTTGGCCAGTGCGGTTTCGCCACTCTCCGCTTCGCTGACCGTCCAGCCGAGCTTGCGCAGCAGCGTCGAGGCGACCAGACGGTTGGTCGGGTTGTCATCAACGACCAGAGCGTTGCGGGATTCAGTCATGCGTGCCATCCAGAGGTAGGTGAACACTAAAGGTGGAGCCGGCACCGACTTCCGATTCCAGCGCGATCCAGCCGCCCATGTGCTCGACCAGTTGCTTGACCAGCGCCAGGCCGAGGCCGGTGCCGCCGTGCTCGCGGGTCAGGAAGTTTTCCAGTTGCTTGAACTTCTCGAAGACCGTTTCGCGGCTTTCCGGTGGAATGCCGGGGCCGGTGTCGCGCACGGCAAAGCTGAGGCAATCGTCGTGGCGCGAGACTACCAGGCTGACTTCGCCAGCGGCGGTGAATTTGACGGCATTGCTGAGCAGGTTGTTCAGGATCTGGCGCAGCCGGGTCGGGTCGGTCAGGTATTCGGCCGGCAGGTCATCGGCCAGGGTTTGCGTGAAGCGGACCCCCTTGTTTTCGGCGGTGACCCGGTGAATCGAGGCGCAATCCTCGATCAGCGCGACCAGCGGCGTGGCGACGCGCTTGAACTGCATTTCGCCCGATTCGATCTTGGCCAGATCGAGGATTTCATTGACCAGGTTGAGCAGATGTTCGCCGCTTTGCTGGATCACCCGGGCGTATTCCTGGTGGCCGGGGTCGTCGAGTTCGTACTTGAGCAGTTCGGCGAAGCCGAGGATGCCGTTGAGCGGCGTGCGCAGTTCGTGCGACATGGTGGCCAGGAAGGCTGATTTCTGGCGGCTGGCTTCCTCCGCCTTCTCACGGGCTTCTTCAAGGCGCTGGAAGGATTCCTCGACCGAGTCGGCCATCCGGTTGAAGGAGCGGGCCAATTCGCCCATCTCGTCGGTCGAGCTGGCGTCGAGGCGGCGTTTCAGGTCGCCTTGCTGGAAGGCGTGGATGCCCGAGATCATGCCGGTGATCCGACCGGTCAGCAGGCCGGCCATCCAGACGGCGATACCGATGACGACGATGACCATCAACAGCGTCGACCCCCACAGGCCGAGCGCGGTGTTGGTCAGGCTCTGGGTGATGTGGTCGAGCAACTCACCGCGCTGCAAGGTGAAGCTGGTGTCCTTTTCCTCGACCAGCAGGTTGATCTTGGCCGCAGTCTCGGTCGCCGCCTTGTGAAATTCGTCGACGTTGGCGCCGATCGTGACGAAGCCGAAGCCTTGTGGCGACTTGCCGTATTGCCCGGTGTAGTAGGGAATGGCGGCGGCGGTGGTCAGTTTCCACAGGCCGGAGAAGAAAATGACGAAGGAGCCGGAGCCGCCGTGTTCGGTCAGGGCGTTCCAACCATCGCACTGTGGTGAGAAATTCAGGTAGCGGCAGTCGAGGCCGACGAAGCCGGCCTTGATCAGTTCCTTGGCGGGCTTGCGCTTCAGGTTCTGGTCACGGAACGGCGGGATGCCGGCGAGGAACTCGTGCGACGGTTTACCGCTCTGCTGCCATTCGGCGTACAGGTCGGCGTCCAGCCACGGCGTCGCCGGCAGGCCAGTCTGCGGGTCGTAGCCGACGATGAAATAGTCGCGCGGATGCGAGATCGAGCGGCTCTTGTAGTCCCAGATGAAAGCATAGTTGCCCTTGATGGCATCGGCGATCGGCGTGTACCGCTCCTCGGTCGGCATCAGGCGATCGGAGAACTGGCGGATGTGGTCGTGGTCAAGGGCCAGCGTGACATAGCCGGCGATCTTGCCGCCCTTGACGACCGGCATGGCCCAGCGGACGATGCCGCGGAAACGCTTGCCGACCGGATTTTCGGTGCCGGCATAGGCCGACTCCTCGGGTTTGAAGGGCTTGCCGGCCTTTTCCAGCGCTGCCGGCAGATAAGGGCCGATGGCCTGCGTCGGCACGTAGGCGCCGATCACGTCGGAGACGTAAATTTCGCCCGGTTTCAGTTTTTTCAACTCGGCGAAGTAGGTCTCGGCCCGGACAAAGGTATTGCTACGGTCGGCCACATTTTTCAGGCCTTTTTCGGTCAACTTGCCAGTGGTTACCTTGATCTTCTCGTTGCCATCGAGATCGACGTAGGTCATCTCGACATACAGCGGCCGTCGCTCGGCTTCGCCCATGTATTCCGGTGGTCGAACGTGGAAGTCCTTGGCATTGTCGGGGAGCACCGGGCGTGTGACCTTGGCTTCGCGGGACAACGGCTTCTCGGGAACCCAGGATTTGCCATCCTCGGCCAGTTTCCAGGGACCGTGCTGGTAAACCGGACGTTGGCGCTGCTCAAGGAAACGGCGGAAGGCCTCGGCGGATGGTTCGAAGGCGACGGCCTGCCGGATGTCGCTATCCCGGTCGTAGAGGAAGTTGGCGATCTCCTTGGCGGCGTCGGTGGTCAGCGCTTCGATGGCTTCGCGCGAGCGCAGGTCGAGGGCGCGGATCGAGTCGTCGGTAACCGTCTGGCCGAGGGTCTTGATCGTAGACAGCATGGAGTCGGCCATGCCGCCGGCCTTGGTCGAGATGCTTTCGCCGAGGCGGCTGGTAGCGTTCCAGGCGAACCAGGCGATCAGCACCAGGGGCACGACCTTGATCAGCACGAAAATGCCGATCAGCTTGCCGCGGATGCCGCCGAGAAAAGCCGGGAGTTTCATGCGCTTTCCCGGTGGTGCGTGGCTGCTTGGGTGCCCACGGCCGCTCAGTGCTTATCCGACTTCTTTTCGGGGGCTGCCTTGGCTTCGCCTTCCTTGGCCGCCTTTTCGGTGCTCTCGGGGGCGCTCTTGGCGTTGCCTTCCGGCGCCGTCTCGTCGGCCGCGGCTTTTTTCTTTTTCTTGCCGGGGCCTTCGGGGGGCGGCAATTGCGGCTCTATGGTTTCCAGCTTGTTTTCGCGCATGTATTCGTCCATCTCCCGCCAGCCGGCGAAAATGCCGGCCTTGGGCAGCCAGCCGTAGATGGAGTAGCAATCCTCGATGGCTCGTCCCGAGTGTCGGCAGCCGCTGCCGACGGCTTTGGCTTCGACTTCCAGGCGGGCTTCCTTCTTGGCCGGATCTTCCAGCCCCAGTTTCTGGTTGACCTGATCGCAGGCAGTCAGGCCAAGCAGAGCGACGATGAGGAATGGGCGCGTAATCATGCCGGGGATTTTCGCATATTTGCGAAAAATGTGGGCGCGTGCTGCGGGTTGGCCGGCTTTATAATCTGCCCTTTTCCGGTTTTCCTGGAGTGTTCATGTCGTATCGTATTCGTTCCTCCGTTGTCGTCCTGGCGCTCGCTCTGGCGTCGTCTCAGCTCCTCGCCAAACCTGCCAAGCCCGCCGCCAAGCCGGCCCCGGCGCCGGTTGCCGCAGCCGAGTTCGAACTGGCCCACAATCTCGGGCCGGCCGGCGAGGAAAGGCTGCAAGCCATCGTCGATCGTTTCAACAAGGAGTCCGGTGCCGCGCTGAAGCTGGTCCGTCTGGAAAAGGGCGACAAGCCGGCGGCGCTGAATCTGATGCGGCGTTACGACGTCAGCGAGGTGCTCAGCCAGCCCAAGGCTTTCCTGCCGCTGCACGAAGTGATGGCCAAGGCCGGCTCGCCGCTCAAGATGGGTGAGTTGTCCGGTGACCTGAAGGCCGGCGTCGTCGACGGCAAGGGCAAGCTGGTCGCCCTGCCGCTGCTCTACTCGACGCCGGTGCTGTTCTACAACAAGAACGCTTTCCGCAAGGCCAAGCTCGACCCCGAGCAGCCGCCGAAGACCTGGTTTGAAATGCAGGGCATGCTCGACAAGCTGCAGGACGCCGGTTTCGCCTGCCCCTACACCTCGTCGTGGCCGGTCTGGGTGCACGTCGATAACGTCAGCGCCGTCTCCGGCTTGCCGGCGGCGACCGACAAGGGTCAGCTAACCTTCAATGGCCTGCCGCAGGTCAAGCACATCGCGATGATGGCGACGTGGACCAAGGCCAACTACTTCAAGCTGTTTGGCCGCCGCAACGAGGCCAGCGAGAAGTTCCATGAAGGCGAATGCGCGATGATCACCACCGATTCGCGCGAGCATGTCGATTTCCGCGATGCCAAGGGTGTCGAACTGGGCGTCGCGCCGCTGCCGTATCACGACGATGTTTACGGCGGCCGCCAGTCGTCGCTGGCCGATGGCGCCTCGCTGTGGGTCGGGGCCGGCTATTCCGCGGCCCAGTACAAGCAGGCGGCCAAGTTCGTCTCCTTCATGCTGTCGCCGGAAATGCAGATCGAGATGGTCCGCGTCTACGGCGGCCTGCCGCTGACCTCGGCGGCGCGCGCCGCGGCGCGCAGCAAGTTGCTGCAGGACGGCGACAAGACGCTGGAAATCGCCTACGCTTCGCTGAACGGTAATGGCAGCAAGCCGGCCGTGCGCGTCGCCAACATTGACCCGGTGCGTATCGTGACCAACGAGGAGCTGGAGGCCGTCTGGTCCGACAAGAAGCCGGCCAAGGCGGCGCTCGACGCCTCGGTCAGCCGTGGCAACGCGCTGCTCGGCGCCAAGCCTAACCTGAAGAAGGCGCAGCCCTTCTGATGAAACGGCCGCTGCCGCGCTGGTTTGCCCATCGCGGCGGCGGTTCGCTGGCCCCGGAAAACACCCTGGCCGGTATCCGGCTGGCTGCCAGCCTGGGCTACCAGGCCGTCGAATTCGACGTCATGCTGTCGGCTGACGGCACGCCGGTACTCATCCACGACGAAACCCTGGAGCGGACGACCAACGGCCGCGGCCGCGTTTGCGAGACGCCAGATGTCGTGCTCTTCTCGCTCGATGCGGGGGGCGGCGAGCCTATTCCCCGCTATGTCGAAGCGGTCGACCTGTGTCGGCGGCTTGGCTTGCTGGCCAATGTCGAGATCAAGCCGGCGGCTGGCTACGAGGTGCTTACTGCCGAAACGGTCGCGCGGCTTAGTGTCGAACTGTGGCAGGGCGCCGAAGTCCTGCCCCTACTCTCGTCGTTCTCGCTTGAAGCCCTCGAAATCGCCCGTGATCTGGCACCAGGCATCGCCCGCGGCCTGCTCTACGAGCGGGTGCCGGACGACTGGTCGGTGACGGCGCACCGCCTGCGGGCATTCAGCCTGCATTGCGCGGCACATTGCGTCAGCGACGCCGCGTTGGCTGAAGCCCAGGCGCTGGCTATGCCGGTGTTGTGCTACACGGTCAATGCCCCGGAACAGGCGGCGGCGCTGTTCGGGCGCGGCGTGGCGGCGGTGTTCACCGACCGTCTCGACCTGTTTTCGCCGGAAACAAGTACTTACAAAGGCTTGCATTTACCCGGCTGATTTTTACCCCGTTTTACCTTCTAATGCGGTCCATGGAGTTCGCCCTAAACCATTGGAGGAAAACATGAAGATCATCAAAACCGTCGCCTTTCTTGCCATCGCGCTGCCGACGCTGGCCTTCGCCCAGGCCAATACGCCGCGCGTCGATCAGCGCCAGGCCAACCAGGAACAGCGCATCGACCAGGGCGTCGCCTCCGGCAACCTGACCCAGCGCGAAGCCAATCGCCTGGAGCGCGGCCAGCAGCATGTCGATAATATGGAAAACCGCGCCAAGGCCGACGGTGTCGTGACCCGCGGTGAGCGCGCCCGCCTGCATCAGGCCCAGGATGTGCAGAGCGCCCGCATCCACCGCCAGAAGCATGATCGCCAGCACGACTACAACCACAACGGCCGCGTCGACCGCCATCGCTGAGTGCGTCGCAGCGCCGCCTGAAACCCGCCGCCTGGCGGGTTTCGTCTTTTTGGTGGCGGCCGGGTAAATGCTACGGTCAGGCGGAAATTTCGGCCAAAATCGAAATCCCGTCATTTCCTCCTTTCATTTAAAATCACGGGTTTCGAATTCCTCGCCGCAAGGGCCGCCAGCTTATGAAAAGCTCCGAAATCCGCCAGCAGTTCCTCGACTTCTTCGCCTCCAAGGGCCACCAGATCGTGTCGTCCAGTTCGCTGGTGCCGCACGAGGACCCGACGCTGTTGTTCACCAACGCCGGGATGAACCAGTTCAAGGACGTCTTCCTCGGGTTCGACAAGCGGCCCTACACGCGCGCCACGACTTCGCAGAAATGCGTGCGCGCCGGCGGCAAGCACAATGACCTCGAAAACGTCGGCTACACCGCGCGCCACCACACCTTCTTCGAGATGCTCGGCAACTTCAGCTTCGGCGACTACTTCAAGCGCGACGCGATCAAGTACGCCTGGGAGCTGCTGACCGAGGTCTACAAGCTGCCCAAGGACAAGCTGACGGTCACCGTCTACGCCGAGGACGACGAGGCCTACGACATCTGGACCAAGGAGGTCGGCGTGCCGGCCGACAAGGTCATCCGCATCGGCGACAACAAGGGTGCCCGCTACGCCTCCGACAATTTCTGGATGATGGGCGATACCGGTCCCTGCGGCCCATGCACCGAGATCTTCTACGACCACGGTGAAAAGCACTGGGGCGGCCCTCCGGGATCGCCGGAAGAGGACGGCGACCGTTTCATTGAAATCTGGAACAACGTCTTCATGCAGTTCAACCGCGATGAAGCCGGTGTCATGCACCCGCTGCCCAAGCCGTCCGTCGATACCGGCATGGGCCTGGAGCGCATCTCAGCCGTGCTGCAGGGCGTCCATGCCAACTACGAGATCGACCTGTTCCAGAGCCTGATCCGCGCAGCTGCCCGCGAAACCAGCGACGCCGACATGGATTCACCGTCGCTGAAGGTGCTGGCCGACCACATCCGCGCCTGCTCCTTCCTGATCGCCGACGGCGTCATCCCGGGGAACGAAGGTCGTGGCTACGTCCTGCGCCGCATCATCCGCCGCGCCATCCGCCACGGCTACAAGCTCGGCGCCCGTGCCGCCTTCTTCCACAAGATGGTGCCCGACCTGGTTGCCGAGATGGGCATGGCCTATCCGGAGCTGAAGGACAACCAGGCCAAGGTCGTCGCCACGCTGAAGCAGGAAGAAGACCGCTTCTTTGCCACCATCGAGCACGGCATGGCCATCCTCGAAGGCGAGCTGGCCGACATGGCCGCCAAGGGCGTCACCGTCTTCAATGGCGAAACAGCCTTCAAGCTGCACGACACCTACGGCTTCCCGCTCGACCTGACGGCCGACATCTGCCGCGAACGCGACTTCACCGTCGACGGCGCCGCCTTCGATGCCGCCATGGCGCGCCAGAAAGAACAGGCGCGCGCCGCCGGCAAGTTCAAGATGGCCGCCGCGCTCGACTACGCCGGCCAGGAAACCGCCTTCCACGGCTACGAATCGCTCGACGCCAAGGGCAAGGTGCTGGCGCTGTACAAGGACGGCGCCGCCGTCAATGAACTGCACGAAGGCGATCTCGGCGTCGTCGTTCTCGACAACACCCCGTTCTACGCCGAATCCGGCGGCCAGGTCGGTGACCGCGGCGAACTGAAGGGCGTCGGCGGCATTTTCGCCGTCGAGGACACACTGAAAATCCAGGCCGCTGTTTTCGGCCACCACGGCGTGTTGAAGACCGGCAAGCTGGCAGTCGGCCAGGAAGTCGCCGCCAAGGTCGATGTCGCTTCCCGCGCCGCCACCGCGCGCAACCACTCGGTCACCCACCTGATGCACAGGGCGCTGCGCCAGGTGCTCGGCGGCCATGTCCAGCAGAAGGGCTCGCTGGTTGATCCGGACAAGACCCGCTTCGACTTTGCCCACACCCAGCCGATGAGCGCCGAGGAAATCCGCGAGGTCGAGGAAATCGTCAACGCCGAAATTCTGGCCAATGCCGCGACCGACAGCCGCGTGATGGCCATCGACGACGCCCAGAAATCGGGCGCCATGATGCTGTTCGGTGAAAAATACGGCGACGAAGTGCGCGTCGTCGCCATCGGCTCTTCGAAAGAACTGTGCGGCGGCACCCACGTCGGCCGCACCGGCGACATCGGCCTGTTCAAGATCGTGTCCGAAGCCGGCGTCGCCGCCGGCGTGCGCCGCGTCGAGGCGATCACCGGCGCCAACGCGCTGGCCTACGTGCAGGCCCAGGAAAGCCGCGTCAATGGTATTTCGGCCTTGCTCAAGACGACGCCGGACGAAATGGCCGAGCGCCTGGTCAGCATCATGGACAACGTCCGTGCCCTGGAAAAGGAACTGGCCCGCCTGAAGTCCAAGCTGGCCGCTTCTCAGGGCGACGACCTGGTCAATCAGGCCGTCGACGTCAAGGGCGCCAAGGTGCTTGCCGCGACGCTCGAAGGCGCCGATGTCACCGCACTGCGCGAAACCATGGACAAGCTGAAGGACAAGCTGAAGTCGGCCGCCATCGTGCTGGCTTCGGTGGCCGACGGCAAGGTCACGCTGATCGCCGGCGTCACCGCCGACCTGACCGGCAAGGTCAAGGCCGGCGAACTGGTCAACCTGGTCGCCCAGCAGGTCGGCGGCAAGGGCGGTGGCCGCCCCGACATGGCGCAGGCCGGCGGCACCCAGCCGGAAAACCTGCCGACGGCACTGGCGTCCGTTCCGGCCTGGGTCGAAGGCAAGCTGTGAGGTTGGCCGGGGCGCTGATCCTGGCGCTGGCGGCGGGGCCGTGCCTTGCCGCCGAACTTGATCGCACGCCGATCGAGGCGGCAACGGCCGACGGCGAAAAAGTGCGCTTGTTTCCCAATGGTCGCTGGGAGTTCGTCGACGCTGCCAAGGCCGCAGCAGCGCAGAAGGCCGCCGCCGAATACCCCGAAAACAAGACCCGCCCGGTCGAGGCGCAGGGCGGCTTGTTCGGCGCATTCGGGCGGAGCGTCATGCCCGGCGACAAAGATTACAACCGGGGTTCGCTGAATCCGAAGACACGGTAATGCAATAACCACAATAAGAGAGTGGTCTATCGTTGACCTAGGTCAAAAGAACTAGTCGATGCGGCGCTAGCATACTTCTTTTCAGCTAGATAAGAGGGAGCGCTTGATGCATAAGAAAATTCTAGTCGCCGCACTGGCCGCCGTTGGCCTGATGTCCACTGCTGCCGTTCAGGCTGCCGATGGATCGTTCATGGTTCGTGCCCGCGCCGTTTATGTCGATTTCGACAACGGCCAGAAGGATGGCCTGCCCCTTCCTGGTCCGGCCAAGGTCGAAGCCGACAGCCGCTGGATTCCGGAAGTCGATCTCAGTTATTTCTTCACGCCGAATATCGCTGCCGAACTGGTCCTGACCTATCCGCAGAAAGTCGACATCCTGGTTGGCGGCGCCAAACTTGGTGACATCAAGGCACTGCCGCCCTCTCTGCTGCTGCAGTACCACTTCACCCAGTTCGGTGCCTTCAAGCCCTACGTCGGTCTGGGCGTGAACTACACCATTTTCTCGTCGCGCAAGAACATTGGCGGCATCGCTTCGGTCGAGGCCAGCAGCATCGGTCTGGCCGCCCAGATTGGCGCCGACTACATGCTGAACAAGAACTGGTCGCTGAATCTCGATGTCAAGTACGTCCAGATGGACACCGATGTCATGATCAATGGCACGGGCAAGGTCGGCAAGGTCGATTTGAACCCGATCACCGCCGGCATCGGCATTGGCTATCGCTTCTGATAGTCGCCGGCGTTGCTATCCAGAAGGCGCCTCACGGCGCCTTTTTTATTGCTGTGGCGGCAGGTGTTGCCGCGGCTCGTCCTGATGGCGGATAAACTCGCCTTCGATGATTTGCGGATTGTCTGCGGCAGCGGCTTGCATCTGCTTGCGTAGCGCGCGTGTCTTCCACCATAGCCAGCCCCAGAGCAGCAGCCCGCCGACGGCAACGACGGCCAGCGCGACCAGCGAGAACATGAAGGCCAGCACCAGGAACGCCGCGCCCAGAATTAGTGCGAACAGCTTGGCGACCGGGCCGGGCGGCTGGCTTGGCCTTGCGGCTTGATCGAAAGGGGAGGACTGCGGGTCGCTGTTCATGGCCGGTCAGGTGGGCAGGAGAGTTCTGTGATTGTAGCCGGGGAGGCTTGCCGGATTGTGCAGAACTCGTTGGACTTGTGTAACGGCAGGAAATGCTACGGCTGCTGTTCCCGGCCGATATCGTTGGCCCATTGCAGGGCTTGGGTCTGGGCGCGGTTGATGGCTTTCGGGCCGAGGCCGGGGAGTTCGGCCAGGGCCTGGGTCAGGCGTAGCATGTCGCCGTCTTCGCTGCTTTCGGCAATGCGGAGCAGGGCGCCCAGCGTACCGCTTCCGGCGCACAAGGCGTCGCGGACATCGCCGGTCAAACCGAGCGGCGCGACGATATCGGTGATGGTTTGGCCAACCAAAGCGGGCATCAGGGACATGATTCCGGCCATGAAAGCCTGGTCTGCCAAGGCGGTGTCGCCGGGGCGCAGTTCGGCGGCCAGCAGTTCCATCAGGCGGCCGCGGGTGGCAGCCATCAGCAGCAGGGGGTTGCTAGCGCCGTTCTGGCTGCCGGACGCGAAGACCAGCAGTTGCAGCCAGCGTTGCAGCTGGCGGCGACCGAGCACCGTGATGGCGTGGCCCAGCGAGGTGATTTTTTCCGTGCAGCCGGCGCCGACGGAATTGGTCATGCGTAGCAGGCTGACCGTCAGGCCTGGTTCGGCCTTGAGCGCGGCTTCGAGTTCGGCGGTGGCGGCATCGCCGAGCAGGAGGCCCATCAACTTCATCAGCGAAAGCTGCGAGTGATCGAGCTTCTTGCCGGAGATGATCGTCGGCTTGGCGAAGAAATAGCCCTGGAACAGGGTGAAGCCGAGTTTCAGGCACTGTTCCATCTGCTCACGGGTGTCGACTTTTTCGGCCAGTAGCTGCTTGCCCATTGGCTTCAACTTCATGGAGAGCTGCATCAACTGGACCCGGGAAAGCGGCTGGATGTCGACCTTGACGATCTCGACCAACGACAGCAGTTCGGCGAATTCCGGTTCGAGCTGGATGACGTCGTCGAGGGCCAGGGTGAAGCCCGCGGCTTTCAGGGCGAGGCAGCGTTCGATGACGGCTGGCGTCGGGGGGACCGTTTCGAGGATTTCGAGAACAACGGCGTGGCGCGGCAGCAGTTCCAGCATGTCGCTGAACAGGAATTGCTCGTCAACGTTGATGAAGCCGCGGCAGTTGCCGAGGGCGGCCTCGACGCCCAGTTCGGTAAAGGCGTTGGCGATGACCGTGGCAGTCGCCTGGACACCGTCGGTGACCTCGGCGAAATTACGGCTGCCGTTGCGAAACAGGAGTTCGTAGGCGAACAGCCGCTGCTCTCGATCCAGGATGGGCTGGCGCCCGAGAAAAAGCTGGTCGGCGGCTGTGTCGCTCACGAATATCCCTTAAAACGGTAGTTGGAGTCCCGGCCAGACTGCGGTCAGCGCCTGCCGGAAACCGGCCTGGATGCGTTCCAGTGCCGCGGTGTCATCGGCCTCGAAGCGCAACACGACGACCGGCGTCGTATTCGAGGGCCGAGCCAGGCCGAAACCGTCCTTGTATTCTACCCGGACGCCGTCGATGGTGATGATCTCCTCGGCGCCGTCGAACTTGCCTTCGGCCTTCAGCTTGTCGATCAGCGCGAACGGTTCGCCCTCGGCCATCTTGATGTTCAATTCCGGGGTCGATGGCGAGTTGGGTAGGTTCTTCAGCAGCGGGTTGGCGTCGGCAGCGCGGGACAGGATTTCGAGCAGGCGGGCACCGGTATAGAGGCCATCGTCGAAGCCGTACCAGCGCTCCTTGAAGAAGGTATGGCCGGACATCTCGCCGGCCAGCGGGGCACCGGTTTCCTTGAGCTTGGCCTTGACCAGCGCGTGGCCGGTGTTCCACATCAGCGGGATGCCGCCGTGCTGCTTGATCCACGGGGCGAGCAGGCGGGTGCATTTGACGTCGTAGATAATCTGTCCGCCGGGGACGCGGGACAGCACATCGGCGGCAAACAACATCAACTGGCGATCGGGGTAGATGATCTCGCCATCCTTGGTGACGACGCCCAGGCGATCGCCGTCACCGTCGAAGGCGATGCCGATTTCAGCGTCGGTTTCCTTGAGCGCGCGGATGACGTCGGCCAGGTTTTCCGGTTTGGACGGATCGGGATGGTGGTTCGGGAAATTACCGTCGACCTCGCAGAACAGCGGAACGATCTCGCAACCGAGGCGCTTGAACAGTTCCGGGGCGATCGCGCCGGCGACGCCGTTGCCGCAATCCATGACGATTTTCATCGGCCGGGCCAGCTTGACGTCGCCGACGATTTTTTCGACGTAGGCGTCCTTGATGTCGGCGCTGCGGCGCTGGCCCTGACCGTGCTTGAGATTGCCGGCTTCGATGCGCTTCTTCAGGTCCTGAATGGCTTCTAGTGCCAGGGTCGTGCCGCCGACGACCATTTTCAGGCCGTTGTAGTCGGGCGGGTTATGGCTGCCGGTGACCGAAACGCAGGAGTTGCAGCCCAGTTCGTAGGCGGCGAAATAGGTCAGCGGGGTCGGTACGCAACCGACATCGATGGCGTCGATGCCTGCGGCGCAGATGCCGTCCATCAGGGCGCCGGCCAGCTCCGGCCCGGACAGGCGGCCGTCGCGACCGACGGCGATCGCCTGCTGGCCCTGTTCGACGGCCAGCGAACCAAGGGCGTGACCGATCTGGCGGACGACGTCGGCGGTCAGCGACTTGTTCACAATGCCCCGGATGTCGTAGGCCTTGAAGATTTCTGCGGGAAGCTGGCTCATGATGGATGCTTATGACGTTTCGAAAAGAAAGAAGTGTAAGAGCCTTTGCGGCAGCCAGTCCAGGTTTCCCGGGAAGGCGCCGCTGACGAAGCCGACGTGGCCGCCGGTGGCCGGTTGTTCGAGGCGAACCAGAGGGCTGGCGTCGGCCGTCGTGGGAAGATGGCGGGCCGGCAAGAACGGGTCGTTTTTCGGGTTGATCGCCAGCGTCGGTACGGCGATGGACTTCAGCCAGGGCTTGGCCGAGGAACGCTGCCAGTAGTCGGTGGCTCCGGTGAATCCGTGGATGGGGCCGGTGACCACATCGTCGAATTGATAGAGGTTGATCGCCCGTTGCATGCGCTCGGCGTCGAACAGCCCGGGGTGCAGACGCAGGCGGGCGGCCGAGACAGCTTTCAGGGTTTTCAGGAAGTGCTGCGTGTAGATCCGGTTGAAACCGGTGGCCAGATGGTGGCCGCAGGCGGCCAGGTCGAGCGGGGCGCAGATGGCGGCGATGCCGGTGACCAGTTCGCTGGCACTCGGGCCGCGCTCGCCTGCCCATTTGAGCAGCGCGTTGCCACCCAGCGAGATGCCGGCGGCGTGGACCGGGCGCTGGCCGTTGATGGCGTGCAGGCGGTGCAGGATCCAGTCGATTTCATTCGAATCGCCTGAATGGTAGGCGCGCGGCCGGCGGTTCAATTCACCCGAACATCCACGGAAATGCGGTAGGGCCAGGCGCCAGCCGGCAGCCTTGCAGGCGCGGGCCGTCGAGATGGCATAGTGGCTACGCGCGCTGCCTTCCAGGCCATGAAACAAGACCAGCAGCGGCGAGTCGGCAGGACCGTCGAGATGGTCGACGTCGATGAAGTCGCCATCCGGAGTATCCCAGCGCTCGCGGCGCAGCTTGATCGGTCGTGGCTTGATCAGCAGCGGCCACAGGGTCTGCGCCTGGCCGCCAGGAAGCCAGGCAGGGGCGCGGTAAGATTTCAATGCAGGGTGTGCGGCACGGCTTCGGCCATCGCCTGGTGGCCGTCGTCGGCAGCCGAGGCATGGCGGCTGACCAGGCGCCAGCCGTGGGCGCCGCGCATGTAGACGTGGGTGACGTGCAGCGGACCGTGCGGGCTGGGATCGTCGCCGACGAACAGGATTTCGGTCAGGTGGTGGATGGCCATGACCGTGCCGTTCCAGTGGGTCACCGGTTCGGCCTGGACGCGCAGGCGGGCGTTGCTGAAGATGCTGCGCCAGCTTTCCCGGATCGGGCTTTCGCCGAGCAGGCGAACACCGGTGGGGTGTACGCAGAGCGTTTCCTCGTCCTCGGCCCAGACCAGCATCAGCAGATCGGCATCGCCCTGGGCGAGCGCCTCGTAGAAGGCGTGCTCAACGTCATCCGGCGAGGCGAAACTGGCCGGTTTGCTCATGGTTCGGAGGCTCCGTGAAGAGGCTGTTCCGGATCGATGCGCATGCTTCGATCCGGAATCGAGAATCACGTCAGATCAGTGATGACCCTTGGGGGCTTCGCCCTTGAAGACGTACTTGGTCGAGCAGTACGGGCAGGTGACTTCGCCGGTCTTCAGCACGTCGAGGAAGACGCGCGGATGCTGGCTCCACAGCGCGACGTTCGGCGTCGGGCAGTGCAGCGGCAGGTCGTGGGCGGTGATTTCAACGGCTTTGTTGTCGGACATCTTTTTCTCCCTGATTAGACGGTGGCCAGCCAGTCGGCGTGCGCAGCGGAGCGGCCGTAAACCACGTCGAAATATTTTTCCTGCAGCGCCTTGGTGATCGGGCCGCGATGGCCGGCGCCGATCTGGCGGTTGTCGAGTTCGCGGATCGGCGTCACTTCGGCGGCGGTACCGGTGAAGAAGGCCTCGTCGGCACAATAGACCTCGTCGCGGGTGATGCGCTTCTCGATCACTTCGATGCCCAGCTCGCCAGCCAGCTGCATCACGGTGGCGCGGGTGATGCCTTCCAGGCAGGCGGTCAGGTCCGGCGTGTACAGCTTGCCGTTGCGGACGATGAAGATGTTTTCGCCGGCGCCTTCGCAGACGTAGCCTTCCGGGTCGAGCAGCAGGGCTTCGTCGTAGCCGTCGCCGGTGGCCTCGTTGTTGGCGAGGATGGAGTTCATGTAGTTGCCCGAGGCCTTGGCGCGGACCATCGTGATGTTCACGTGGTGGCGGGTGTAGGACGAGGTCTTGATGCGGATGCCGCGCTGCATGCCTTCCTCGCCAAGGTAGGCGCCCCACGGCCAGGCAGCGATGATCACGTGCACCTTGGCACCCTTGGGCGAAACGCCCATCTTTTCCGAGCCGTAGAAGGCGAGCGGGCGGAGGTAGCCGGATTCGAGATTGTTGGCGCGGATGACTTCCTTCTGCGCTTCGTTCAGTTCCTCGGCCGAGTAGGGCATCTGCATCTGGAAGATGTGAGCCGAACGGAACAGGCGCTCGGTGTGCTCCTTCAGGCGGAAAATCGCCGTACCGCGCTCGGTCTTGTAGGCGCGGACGCCCTCGAAGACGCCCATGCCGTAGTGCAGGGAGTGCGTGAGGACGTGGGTGGTCGCTTCGCGCCAGGGCACGAGTTTGCCATCCTGCCAAATGAAACCGTCGCGATCCGACATGGACATGCTGATTCTCCGTGTTGCCGTCTATAAAAGCCCATAATTCTAGCCGAAATCAGCAGGTAAAATAATGCCTTTGCCGATAGAGCCTTGCCATGGTCTGGAAACCTCATGTTACCGTTGCTGCCGTCGTTCAGCGCGATGGAAAATTCCTGCTTGTCGAGGAGGAAACCGATGCCGGATTGGCCTTCAATCAGCCGGCCGGGCATCTGGAAGAGGGGGAGTCTCTGGTCGAGGCGGTAGTCCGCGAAGCGCTGGAAGAAACCGCCTACCACTTCGCGCCGACCCACCTGGTCGGCATCTATAACTGGAAGCATCCGGAGAAGGACGACAAGACCTATTTGCGTTTTGCCTTTGCCGGCGAATTGCGCGGATTCGAGGCGGAGCGCGAGCTCGATGAAGGCATCGTTGCCGCGCGTTGGCTGACGCTCGACGAGGTCCGGGCAACGCAGGAGCGCCATCGCAGTCCGCTGATCCTGCGCTGTATCGAGGACATGCTGGCCGGCAAGCGCTATCCGCTCGATCTGCTGGTGCATTACGATTGATGCGTTGGTGGTTGCTGAGCTTGGGTCTGGGCCTGGCTGCTTGTGTCCAGGCCGATGAAACGGTGTCTGTCTGCCATGGATACGGCTGCCAGGCACAGGCTGGTGTCCGCTATACCGAGGAGCAACTGGGGGATGTCCGCCGGATGCTGTTTGCTACGGTCGATGCCGAAAATGAGCGAAAAACGCTGGCCTATGTCGTCGGCCTGCTCTACGGCTGGGCTGGCGACCAGTCGGAGATCCACAACGATCGCGGTGGCAACTACGCCGATGACAATGTGCCGGGCAAGATGGATTGCATCGATCACTCAACCTCGACCACGCGTTTGCTCAGGTTGCTTGAAAATCGCGGCTACCTGCGCTGGCATCGCGTGCTGGAGCCGGAGTCGAGGAATTTTGCCGGGCTGATTCCGGTGCATTGGTCGGCCGTGATCGAAGAGCGGGAAGCCGGCGAAACCGGGCGTTATGCGGTCGATAGCTGGTTTGTGGATAATGGCTTCCCGGCGGTGATTTTGCCGCTGGAAGAATGGAAGAAAGGGGCTGGGCCCGATGTCTGAAAAAACCGTGGTCGTCGGCTTGTCCGGCGGTGTCGATTCCTCCGTTGCGGCGCTGCTGCTGAAACAGCAGGGCTGGAAGGTGATCGGCCTGTTCATGAAGAACTGGGAAGACGACGATACCGAGGAGTATTGCTCGTCGCGCCAGGATCTGATCGACGTGATGAGTGTCGCCGACCGGATTGGCATCGACGTCGAAGTGGTCAATTTTGCCGCCGAGTACCGCGAGCGGGTGTTCGCCGAGTTCCTGCGCGAGTACCAGGCCGGGCGCACGCCGAATCCGGATATCCTTTGCAATTCCGAGATCAAGTTCAAGGCTTTCCTCGATCACGCCATGCAGTTGGGTGCGGACAAGATCGCCACCGGCCACTATGCCGGCGTGCGCGAGTTCAACGGCGAATTCCAGTTGTTGAAGGCCGAGGATGGCACCAAGGATCAGAGCTATTTCCTCTATCGCTTGAATCAGGCGCAACTGTCGAAGACCCTTTTCCCGCTGGCCGATCTCTACAAGCGCGATGTCCGCAAGATGGCCGAGGCGGCCGGCTTGCACGTGGCGACCAAGAAGGATTCGACCGGCATCTGCTTCATCGGCGAGCGCCCGTTCAAGGATTTCCTGGCGCGCTATCTGCCGCCCAAGAAGGGCGAGATCCGCCGTCTTGACGACGGCAAGGTGATGGGCGAGCACGACGGGCTGATGTTCCACACGATGGGTCAGCGCAAGGGCTTGCACATCGGCGGCGTCAAGGAAAAAGGCCAGGCTGGCGGCGGCGATCACGATGCCTGGTTCGTCGCCGGCAAGGACATGGAAAAGAATGTGCTGTACGTGGTTCAGGGCCACGACCATCCGGCGCTGCTCAAGGGCGAGCTGGTGGCCGAGCAGTTGTCGTGGGTCTCGGGCAAGGCGCCGCATACGCACTGGGTGTATACCGCCAAGCCGCGCTACCGGACAGCCGATCAGCCGTGCGAGATCGAGCGCGTCGATGGCGAAAGCTGCGAAATCCGCTTTGCCGAGCCGCAGTGGGCGCTAGCCCCGGGGCAGTCGGTGGTGCTTTATGAGAGCCGGGTCTGCCTGGGTGGCGGGGTCATCCGCTAACCGGCATCCGGGGTGCGCAGCGGCGATTTCTCGATGACCGTGCAGAAAGCGTGCAGCAGGTCGGGGTCGTGCTTGATGCCCGATTCGCTGCACAGGATGTCCATGACCGCGCTGTGTTTGCGCCCGTTGTGATACGGGCGCGTGGCGGTCATCGCGTCGTAGCTGTCGGCTAGCGAGATGATCCGCGAATAGAGCGGGATTGTCGTACCGCACAGTTTGTCCGGATAGCCGGAGCCGTCGAAATGCTCGTGGTGATGGCGGACGACGCGGGCGACTTCGCCTGATTTTTCACCGTCGACGGCAAGGATCATCTGTTCGCCTATGATCGCGTGCTGGCGCATGCAGTCCCATTCGTCCGGTTCGAACGCTGCGGGCTTGCGCAGTATGCTGTCGGGGATGCCGATCTTGCCGAGATCGTGAAACTGGGCGCCCAGCGCCAGCATCTCGAGTTCTTGCCCGGTCAGTTCGATATGGATGCCTAACTCCTTGGCGATGCGAACCACCCGGTCGGAGTGCGTGCGCGTGTGGTAATCACGGGTTCCCAATGCCACGGTCAGGGAGTGGGCCACGTTTTGCAGGGGGATGGTGTCCGCAGGGCAGGGTTTCACGGCCGATTTCCTCTTCAGGTTGATCGCTTCCTGTTGAAAAGACCATCGAAGCGGCCGATGGGTTCATTTTTTGCGGAAAAACAAAGGGCGCCTTTCGACGCCCTTGTTCTTGCCTCAGTCGTGCGGCACGGTGTCCGCAAATGGCGGGCGCTGCATCAATTTGTCGTAGAGCTTGGCCAGGTTGGCGTGGCCGGTACGCCAGTCGATGTCCGGGAAGCGGAAGCTCAGGTAGCCGAGCGCGGTGCCGACGGCGATGTCGGCCATCGAGATGTGGGTGCCCATGCAGAAGCTCTTGTCGCCCAGTTCTTTGGCCATGAATTCGAGGCCGCGGATGACCTTGTCACGCTGGCGGGCTATCCAGTCGGCGCTTTGTTCCTTCTTGGCGCGCTTGCCTTCGAGCAGGGCGGCTACGGCGGCGTCGCAGACGCCATCGGCCAGGGCTTCCCAGCGTTTGACCTCGGTGCGCTCGCGGTTGGGGGCGGGGAACAGCTTGTTGTTGGGTGTCACGTTGTCGATGTATTCAACAATGACCCGGGAATCGAACAGTGGCGTCTCGTCATCCAGCATCAGGACGGGGATCTTGCCCAGCGGGTTGATGTCGGGCACCTTGCTGTCGGCCAGCCAGGGCGAGTCGATCACGAATTCGTATTCGATCTTTTTTTCGGCCAGCACGATGCGTACTTTGCGTACGAAGGGGCTGGTATGCGAGCCGATAAGCTTCATCGCGAGCTCTCTGATTTGGGGACCCCGATTATAGCGTATGGGCATGGCTTCGTCGGGGAGGTAAAATGTCCGGCTTACCGAAAAGGATGTCCTCATGACCTTCAATCCCCTGACTGCCCTTTCCCCGCTCGACGGCCGCTACGCCGGCAAGGTCGATGCCCTGCGCGAGCATTTTTCCGAGTTTGGCCTGATCAAGTCCCGCCTCAAGGTGGAGATCGAATGGCTGAAGGCGCTGGCCGCCGAACCGCATTTTTCGGAAATTGCCGCTTTTTCGCCTTCGACCGTAGCAGAGCTGGACGCCCTGGTTGCCGGTTTCGGCCCGGAGCAGGCCGCCGAGGTCAAGGCCATTGAAGCGACGACCAATCACGATGTCAAGGCGCTGGAATACTGGATCAAGGACAAGACCAAGGGCAATGCCGAGGTCGTCAAGGTCAGCGAGTTCATCCACTTCGCCTGCACCTCCGAGGACATCAACAACCTGTCGCACGCGCTGATGTGCCAGGGCGCCCGCGAACAGGGCATGCTGCCGGCGCTCGACAAGGTCATCGCCAGGCTGGTCGAACTGGCCCACGCCAACGCCGAAGTGCCGATGATGAGCCGCACGCACGGCCAGCCGGCCACGCCGACCACGCTCGGCAAGGAAATGGCCAACGTCGCCTACCGCCTGCAGCGCGCCCGCGCCCGCATCGCCGGCGTCGAACTGCTCGGCAAGATCAACGGTGCGGTCGGCAATTACAACGCCCACCTCTGCGCCTACCCGGGCTACGACTGGGAAGGCTTCGCCAAGCGCTTCGTCGAATCGCTCGGCCTGGTGTTCAACCCCTACACCATCCAGATCGAGCCGCACGACGCGCTGGCCGAGTTGTTCGACGCCTTCGCCCGCGCCAACAGCATCCTGATCGACCTCGACCGCGACATCTGGGGCTACATCTCGCTCGGTTTCTTCAAGCAGAAGGTCAAGGCCGGTGAAATCGGCTCCTCGACCATGCCGCACAAGGTCAATCCGATCGACTTCGAGAACTCCGAAGGCAACCTCGGCCTGGCCAACGCGGTCTTGAAGCACCTCGCCGAAAAGCTGCCGATCTCCCGCTGGCAGCGCGATCTGACCGACTCGACGGTGCTCCGCAACATGGGCGTCGGCCTCGGTTACACGCTGCTCGCCTACGATTCGCTGCTGAAGGGCCTGGGCAAGCTGGAAGTCAACGCCGACCTGATGAAGGCCGACCTTGACGCCAACTGGGAACTGCTCGCCGAGCCGATCCAGACCGTGATGCGCCGCTACGCCGTGCCCAACGCCTACGAAAAGCTCAAGGAGCTGACCCGCGGCACCCGCGTCTCGCGCGACGGCATGCAGGCTTTTGTCTCGACGCTGGACATCCCGGAAGCCGCCAAGGCTGAGCTGCTCAAGCTGACGCCGTGGGATTACACCGGCAAGGCGGCCGAACTGGCCAAGCGGATCTGACAGGCTGCTGCGCATGAAATGCAGCCAATGCGGCCAGGAAGTGCCGGCCGACGCCCTCTACTGCCCGCACTGCACCGGCGACCGTAAGACCACGGATCGCGACGTGATCAGCGGCGGCATCCGGGGTGGGGCGATCGGCCTCTTCCTCGGCCTGCTGCCGGCGCTCTGGCTGCTCTACCATTTCGGCGCCGAGCGTGGCATCAAGGCGATCGCCTTCGCCGTGCCGGTCGCTACCTTCACCACCGGCCTGATCATCGGCATGGTCAAGGCCAAGCGCGACTGGAAATAGCCTTCGCCCGGTGAATGCTACGGTCGGCCCGATATTTTGCCAAAAATTGAAATAATCCCGGCGGGCGCCTCAGGCGCCCGTCCCTTTTTACGAGAACCACGCCATGTCATTTGCTGAAAACCTGAAAAAACTGCCGGGCATCTCCCACCTGGCCGCCATCAACCTGCTCGACGCTGACGGCAACGTCGTCGCCAGCATCGAAAACAAGGCCGGTAGCCAGGGCTCGCTGGCCGTCTACAACCATCTGGCCCAGACTTACGGTTCGATCAATGTCGAGGCTGCCAAGAAGGGCCTGGAAATCTTCGCCGAACACACCGAGGACGAGCGCGCCAACCCGGGCAAGCACCCCAACATCGCCCGCCTGATCGCCATCGAAGGCGGCCAGCCGGCGCTGCGCGTCAAGCACCTCTTCGCCGTCTGAACGCGGTTGCTGCCCAGGGAACGGGTCGGCGCTCGGCGACACCTGCAAGGCATGCCACGACGACTACAAGGCAATGAAGTAAGATAATTCGAGTCACCAGCACAGGCACCCGCGGGTGCCTGTTTTTTTGCCAAGCCAACGACAAGACCCGACCATGAACCGCCAACGCATCCGCCTCTGGGATCTGCCCACCCGCCTGTTTCACTGGCTGCTCGTGCTGGCCGTCGTCGCCGCCGTCGTCAGCGGGCAGATCGGCGGCAAGCTGATCGACCTGCACGGCAAGATCGGCCTCGCCATCGTCGGCCTGATCGCCTTCCGTGTCGTCTGGGGCTTTGTCGGCTCGACCTACGCGCGCTTCGCCCAGTTCATGCCGACGCCGGCCAGGATCAGGGTCTACCTCAAAGGCGAATGGCGCGGCCTGGGCCACAACCCGCTCGGCGGCCTGTCCGTGGTCACGCTCTTGTTGCTGCTGAGCGCGCAAGTCGCCAGCGGCCTGTTCGCCAACGACGACATCGCCTTCACCGGCCCGCTCTACGGGCTGATCGACAAGTCCCTCAGCGACCGCCTGAGCGGCCTCCATCACCTGCTTTCCAATGCACTGATCGCCCTCGTCGTCCTGCATATCGGCGCCGTCATCTTTCATGGCCGCGTCAAGAAGGACGACCTGATCAAGCCGATGCTGACCGGCTGGAAGGAGGGCGTAAGCGGCGAACCGGCCAGGGGCGGCGGATTGGTGGCGCTGATCGTCGCCTTGATCATTGCTGGCGCCGTAGTCTGCGGCGCCAGCGGCATCTGGCTGCCTGCGCCGCCAGGCGAGGCGGTGGAGACGCCGGACCGGTGATTGGCGGGGAAGGCTTTCGGGCGGCCTGATTCAGGCAAGGCCACAAAGGGACTTCAAGTTTGCTGATTCGATCCCTGGCAGCTTGCCACAGTACTTCGGTCAAGGAATCAGCAAGTCTCCGGCCGGCAATATCTGGCTCGCGCCCGGATGTTTTGATGGCTATCAACGAGAACTATTTTCATTACCGTCATTCTTACTCCTGAACCCGGACCCGGGATTACTCTAGGAGCAAGGTATGGTGAAGAAGCTTGAAGGCAAGGTTGCGGTAGTCACTGGCGCCAGTAGCGGGATCGGGAACTCGATTGTCGAGAAATATGTTGGAGAAGGCGCCAAAGTCGTCGCGTTCGCCCGCAATCTCGCCGCACTGAAGGAACTGGAGGCAGCCTATCCCGGGCAGGTCAAGGCGGTGGCGGGCGATGTCACCCGGCAGGAAGACCTGCAAAACCTGGTTGCGGAAACCGTCAAGGCCTTTGGCGGCGTCGATATCGTCGTTCCGAACGCCGGTATTGCCCGTGTCGTGTCTTTCGGAGAAAGCACCGCCGAAGCCTTCAATACCCAGTTTTCGGTCAATCTCTTCGGCGCGGCGGAAACTGCTCGCCTGTTCATCCCCCATATCCGCAAGGGCGGCTCGATCCAGTTTATTACCACCTTCCTTACCCAGGTCGGCTTCCCCGGGCTGGCGATTTACAGCGCAAGCAAGGCGGCCCTGAAGTCGCTCTCCCAAACCCTGGCTGCCGAACTTGCTCCCCAGGGCATCCGCGTCAACTCGATCGCGCCGGGCCCGATAGGGACGCCGTTGTGGGGAACGGTCGGACTGCCGCCCGAGGTACTGGGTGCCGTTGCCGAAAAGATCACCGCCCGGCTCATGCCGGGGAAATTCGGCCAACCGGAAGATATTGCCGATCTCTCTGTATTCTTGGCTTCGGACGCTGCCAAAAACATCTACGGCCAGGAAATCGTCGTTGATGGCGGCTATACCATTGGCTGACCTGCGTTGTAACTTCCCCGATTCAACCCGCCGCTGGCGGGTTTTTTATGTGCAAAAAATCCGGAGCAATTTCACAAAGCATCCAGCCTTTGCATATCTGTTGAAGCATTCCAGGAACTGGCGCCCGCATGTTGCCGCAATTGATGATTGTGGATGCGTGGCATCAATGACGGCTTAGGGGGGGGGCGCCACCAAAAATAAAAAAGCCGCCAAATTTCAATTTGGCGGCTTTTTTGCAGCTTACCGTAGCATTTGCTTAAACGACGGCGCCTTCCTCGTTGGCGCCTTCGACGACCTTCTTGGCCTTGATGAACTGTTCGCGCGAGACGCCCAGCCACATGACCAGCGGGCTGGCGACCAGCACCGAGGAGTAGATGCCGAAGCAGATGCCGATGGTCAGGGCCATGGCGAAGTAGTGCAGGGTTTCGCCGCCGAAGATCAGCATCGACAGGACCATCAGCTGGGTGCTGCCGTGGGTGATGATGGTCCGGCTGATCGTGCTGGTGATGGCGTGGTCGAGGACTTGCGGCGTGGAGAGGCCGCGCACCTTCTTGAAGGTTTCGCGGACGCGGTCGAAGACGACGACCGACTCGTTGACCGAATAGCCGAGCACGGCGAGCACAGCGGCCAGCACCGACAGCGAGAATTCCCACTGGAAGAAGGCGAAGAAGCCGAGGATGATCACCACGTCGTGCAGGTTTGCGATGATGGCCGAGACCGAGAAGCGCCATTCAAAGCGGAAGGCCAGGTAGATGACGATGCCGATGATGACCAGCAGCAGCGCCATCGCGCCGTTTTCGGCGAGTTCCTTGCCGACCTGCGGCCCGACGAACTCGACGCGCTGCTTGGCTCCGCCCGGGGCACCGGCCTGCAGGGCCGCCATCACGGCGTCGCCGATCTGGTTGGTGTTCTGGTCGCCCTTCAGCGGCAGGCGGATCATCACGTCCTGCGACGAACCGAAGTTCTGCACCGAGTAATCCGAGAAGCCGGCCTTGCCCAGGGCGCCGCGGATCTTTTCAAGGTCGGCCGACTGCTCGTACTTCACCTCGATCAGCGTACCGCCGGTGAATTCGACCGACAGGTGCAGGCCCTTGGTGGCCAGGAAGAAGACGGCGAGCAGGAAGGTGACGAAGGAGATGACATTGAACACCAGCGCATTGCGCATGAAGGGAATGTCTTTTTTGATGCGGAAAAATTCCATTTTCGTTTTCCCTTAATTCTTGCTGGTTGCCGTGGCATTGCCCGGCTTCCAGATCTGGCCGATGGCGACCTTGGTCAGTTTCTTCTGGCGACCGTAGATCAGGTTGACCAGGCCGCGCGAGACGACGACCGAGGAGAAGATCGAGGTCAGGATGCCCAGGCAATGGACGACGGCGAAGCCGCGCACCGGGCCGGAGCCGAAGATGAGCAGGGCCAGGCCGGCGATCAGCGTGGTGATGTTGGAGTCGAGAATGGTCCCGAAGGCGCGCTCGTAGCCTTCCGAGATCGCGGCTTGCGGCGGCATGCCGGCGCGCAGTTCCTCGCGGACGCGCTCGTTGATCAGCACGTTGGCGTCGATGGCCATGCCCAGCGTCAGTGCGATGGCGGCGATGCCGGGCAGGGTCAGCGTGGCCTGCAAGAGCGACAGGATGGCGACCAGGAACAGCAGGTTGGAGGCCAGGGCCAGCACCGAGACGACGCCGAAGACCTGGTAGTAAAGAATCATGAAGCAGGCGATGGCGACGAAGCCCCACATTGTCGAGTGGAAGCCCTTCTGGATGTTTTCGGCGCCGAGCGACGGGCCGATGGTGCGTTCCTCGATGATGTCCATCGGCGCGGCCAGCGAGCCGGCGCGCAGCAGCAGGGCGGTGTCGTTGGCTTCCATGGTCGTCATGCGGCCGGAAATCTGCACGCGGCCGCCGCCGATTTCGTCACGGATGACCGGCGCGGTGACCACTTCGCCCTTGCCCTTTTCGATGAGCAGGATGGCCATGCGCTTGTTGACGTTCTCGCGGGTGACGTCGCGGAAGATGCGGGCGCCGGCCGAGTCGAGCGTCAGATGGACGGCCGGTTCCTGCGTTTGGTTGTCGAAGCCGGGCTGGGCGTCGGTCAGGCGGTCGCCGGTCAGCACGACCTGCTTCTTGACCAGCAGCGGCTGGCCGCCGCGTTCGTTGTAAACCTCGGTGCCGAACGGCGGATTGCCGGCCAGTGCCGCTTCCAGTGCGCCGGCCGAGTCGTCGACCATGCGGATTTCCAGGGTCGCGGTGCGGCCGAGGATGTCCTTGGCCTTGGCGGTGTCCTGCACGCCGGGCAGCTGGACGACGATGCGGTCGGCGCCCTGCTGCTGGATTACCGGCTCGGCGACGCCGAGTTCGTTGATCCGGTTGTGCAGTGTGGTGATGTTTTGCTTGAGGGCGAATTCGCCGAGCTTCTTCAGGGCTTCCGGCTTCAGCGTGGCGACCAGCTTCGGCTCGGTGCTGTCGCCCAGTTCGGCGAGGATCAGGTCGGGCTGCGTGTCGCTGATGGCGTTGCGGGCCTTGTCGCGGGTTTCGATATCGCGGAAACGGACGACGATGCGCTCGCCCTCGCGATTGACGCCGCCGTGGCGCAGGTTCTTGTCACGCATCACGGTGCGCAGGTCGGCCGAGGTCGAATCGAGCTTCTTGGTCAGCGCGCCCTTCATGTCCACCTGGAGCAGGAAATGCACGCCGCCGCGCAGGTCGAGGCCGAGGTACATCGGCAGCGCGTGCAGCGAGGTCAGCCACTGCGGCGAAGCGGCCAGCAGGTTCAGGGCGACGACGTACTGCGGGTCGGCCGGATCGGGATTGAAGGCCTTTTCCAGCGCATCCTTGGCTTTCAACTGGGTGTCGGTGTCCTTGAGGCGGGTCTTGACGCCGTTGAGGTCGAGCTGGATGCCGTTATGGACGATGCCGGCCGATTTCAGCGTCTCCTCGACGCGAGCCTGGGTCTTGGCATCGACCTTGAGCGTGGCCTTGGCACTGGAAACCTGCACCGCCGGCGATTCGCCGAAGAAATTGGGCAGGGTGTAGACGAAGCCCAGCACCAGCGCGATGGCGATGGTGATGTACTTCCAGAGTGGGTAGCGATTCATAGCGGCTTCAAAGCGAAAAAGGCGGCATGGCGCCGCCTTCTGGGGGTGATTACAGCGACTTCAGCGTGCCCTTGGGCAGCACCAGGCCGATCGACGGCTTTTGCACGACGACTTCGGTGTTGGCGGCGATTTCGACGGTGACGTAGCTGTCACCGACCTTGACCACCTTGCCGACGATGCCGCCCTGGGTGACGACTTCGTCGCCCTTGGCCAGCGCGGCGAGCAGGGCCTTGTGTTCCTTGGCCTTCTTCATCTGCGGGCGGATCATCAGGAACCACAGCACGACGAACATCAGGATCATCGGCAGCAGCTGCATGAAACCGCCGGTCGGGTCGGCGGCTGCGGGCGCGGCGGTTTGGGCGTGGGCGAGGCTGATCATTGTTATTACTCCGGATTACTTGAAATACGAAACGGGCGATTCTATCACTGGCCCGATGAACGGTCGCGGGCGAAGCTTGCTGACCATTCGTCCAGTTTTCCCGAAGCGATGGCCTCACGCATCTCGGCCATGATGACCTGGTAGAAATGCAGGTTGTGGATGGTGTTCAGCATGCCGCCGAGGATTTCGCCGTGGCGGAAGAGGTGGTGCAGATAGCTGCGGGTGAACTCGCGGCAGGTGTAGCACGAGCACGACGGATCGAGCGGGCCGGTATCGGTCTTGTAGCGGGCGTTCTTGATCTTGACGTCGCCGAAGCGGGTGAACAGGTGGCCGTTGCGGGCATTGCGGGTCGGCATCACGCAGTCGAACATGTCGATGCCGCGCTTGACCGCGAAGACCAGGTCTTCCGGCGTGCCGACACCCATCAGGTAGCGCGGCTTGTGGGCCGGCATCCGGGGCGCGACGTGGTCGAGGATGCGGGCCATGTCTTCCTTCGGCTCGCCGACCGACAGGCCGCCAATGGCCATGCCGTCGAAGCCGATGTTGTCCAGGCCGGCCAGCGATTCGTCGCGCAGGTCTTCGTACATGCCGCCCTGGACGATGCCGAACAGCGCGTTGCTGTTTTCCTGCTTGTTGTGCTCGTCGCGCGAGCGCTGCGCCCAGCGCATGCTCAGGCGCATCGACTTGGCCGCTTCCTCGCGCGTCGCCGGGTAGGGCGTGCATTCGTCGAAGATCATCACGATGTCCGAGTTCAGCACCTTCTGGATCTGCATCGAGATTTCCGGTGACAGGAAGAGCTTGGCGCCGTCGTGCGGCGAACTGAACTTGACGCCTTCCTCGGTGATCTTGCGCAGGGCGCCCAGCGAAAAGACCTGGAAGCCGCCCGAGTCGGTCAGGATCGGCTTGTCCCAGTTCATGAAGCGGTGCAGGCCCTGGTGCGCCTGGATGACCTCCAGCCCCGGCCGCAGCCAGAGGTGGAAGGTGTTGCCCAGGCAGATCTGGGCGCCGATCTCGTGCAGCGAGGCCGGCGTCATCGCCTTGACTGTGCCGTAGGTGCCGACCGGCATGAAGACCGGCGTCTGGACGACGCCGTGGGCCAGGGTCAGCGTGCCGCGGCGGGCGGCGCCGTCGGTCTTGAGGAGTTCGAAGTGCATGGGGGCTCTGATTTCGATGACTATTTGCGCGGGGTCCGTGATTGTATAGTTTGTCCGCACTATCGTTGAATCAAGATGCTGACGCGACTTGTTTCCCGCGTGTTGAGCAAGATCATGCGGCTGATGGTTTTCTCGCCGAGTTTCGGTTGGGAATAATTTTGATTTTGGGCATTTTTTCGGGCTGACCGTAGCATTTTGCTGATCAGCGTCGAGTTGTCCGGGCAGAAGCTGCCGCTGGCGCGGGCGGTGATGTGCCGGAATCAGGCCTCAGGCCGGGGCGACCAGCGCGCGCAGCTGGGCGTCCTCGACCCGGATGTGGCGGATCAACCAGTCGTGCAGGTAGAACAGCGCATCGAAGGTGGCGGTCAGCGGGTTTTCGTGCAGTTCCTCGTAGAAATCCCGCAGCCGCCTCTCGAAGCTGCGATGGCGGTGACACTGGCCGGACAGGCCGCGATAGGCGTAGTGCTCCATCATCCGCTCCTCGGCCCGGAAATGAACCTGGGCGTAGAGGTTGAGCGCCTTGAAAACCCGTGCCGCGGCGCGAATGTCGCGCTGTTTGACAACGGCGTCGAACAGTTCGTTGGTCAGGTCGAACAGATAGCGATGGTGTTCGTCGATGGTATCGATGCCGACGCTGAGCGAGGGGTCCCAGGCGATCCACGCGTCGTCGCGGGCGGCCGGCGGCGGTAGCCTGAGGATCTCGTTCGGGTTGATGATGTCGTCCCGGTAGAGTTCGCGGATGCGGGCGATTTCCGGCAGCGCCTGGTCGAAGGCCGCGACCACGGCAGGGTCGAAATAGCTGCCGGACTGCCGCCGGACATAGGCGACCGCGTCGTCGAAATCCCAGGGTTGCTTGTAGGGGCGGCACGAGGTCAGGGCGTCGAAGACATCGGCAATCGAGCAAATGCGGGCGAGGATGGGGATCGCCTCGCCGGCCAGGCCCTGCGGGTAGCCGCTGCCGTCCCAGCGTTCGTGGTGGCTGGAGGCGATTTCCCGAGCTGCGGAAATCAGCGCGTCCTCGCCGGCCAGCAGGCGGCAGCCGATTTCCGTGTGCGACTTCATGATCTCGTATTCGTCGACGGTCAGCTGGCCCGGCTTGAGCAGGATCGCATCGGAAATGCCGATTTTTCCGACGTCGTGCATCGGCGCGCAGATCGCCAGTATTTCGCGCTGCTCCGCCGGCAAGCCAAGCGCCTTGGCGATCGAGGTCGCAAAGTGGGTCATCCGCATGACGTGCATGCCGGTCTCGTTGTCGCGGTATTCCGAGGCGGCGCCCAGGCGGCGGATGGCGTCCGTCCGGGCGTCTTCGAGTTCAACTTCGCGCACGCGCAGGGTCTGGTTGACCAGGTTGCGCGAGATCAGCATCGACAGCGTATCGGAGAGATCGGTCATGAACTCGATCTCGATCGGCGTCGGCTGCCAGTCCGGCTCGATCTGCATCAGCAGTTGGCCGAGCGGCTTGTCTTCGTCGTGCAGCGGAAGGAACAGGCAAGGCGCATCGGGCTCGATCGCCTCGATGCTCAGCGGCGGCTGGTGGTCAGCCGGCGTGCAGATGAAGGCACGATCATGCTGTGGCCGGGCGGCGGGCGCCGCCTGCGGCTCGTGCACACGGTGCAGCCAGCCGGACGGCAGCCCGAACTGGGCGACCGGGATCAGGACATGGCGGGGCGAATAGAGCAGGATGGTGCTTTTGGGCCGCAGCCGGATGCTGGGTAGCGAGGCCAGCAGCGCATACAGTCGGGCCAGCAAGGCGTCGAGGTTACCGCTCAGACGGCCCAGTTTGGTCAGTTCGAAGGCCAGCCGGCTGGCCGTCAGTAGTTCCTGCTCTTTGTTCATGCTTGCTGTCGTTCAGCGACCTGTCCCGAAAATTCCGTGGGGTTGGAGGTCTTTGGCACTACGAATCCGAGAAATGGCAAAAACGACGACTGTGTCGCGTATTTTTCATTCCTATGTTATTTGCCAGACAGTCTAGTTCATTTGAGCTAGATCAAATGGCTGGGATCGAATACGACCAATGACAGAAGAGTTTTCAGTTGCCGGCGGTTCGCTCGTGCTGTGGTTCGAGCAACATCGCGTCGCCATAGCTGAAAAAGCGGTAGCGTTCGGCGACGGCATGCGTGTAGGCAGCGCGGATCTCGGCGTAGCCGGCAAAGGCGGAAACGAGCATCAGCAGCGTCGACTTGGGCAGGTGGAAATTGGTGATCAGCCGGTCGACGACCTTGAAACGGTAGCCGGGCGTGATGAAGATGTCGGTTTCCCCGCCGCCGACTTGCACCGTGCCGTCAGGCTTGCCGGCGGATTCGAGGGCGCGCAGGCTGGTCGTGCCGACCGCAATGACCCGGCCACCGGCGGCACGGGTGGCGGCGATGGCGTCGGCGGTTGCTTGCGAAATCTCGAAGCGCTCGCTGTGCATCCGGTGGTCGGCGATCTTCTCGACGCGCATCGGCCGATAGGTGCCGGCCCCGACATGCAGCGTCAGGAAGGCGGTATTGACGCCCTGCGCCTGCAAGGTGGCCAGCATCGCCTCGTCGAAATGCAGGCCGGCTGTCGGCGCGGCGACAGCTCCGGGTTCTCGGGCGTAGACGGTCTGGTAGCGGGTTTCGTCGGCGCCCTCGGCCGGGTGCTCGATGTAGGGTGGCAGCGGCAGCTTGCCGTAAGTCTCGGCCAGTTCCCAGAAATCGCCCGGCTCGACCAGTTCCAGCGCGAAGAAATCGCCATCGGTGCCGGCCCGGCCGGTCATGCGGACCGTAAAGGCATCGGCCAGCTTGAGCAGGCAGCCCTGCTTCGGCGCCTTGCTGGCGCGGATCTGGCAGATCGCGTGGCTCGCGTCGACGATGCGTTCGAGCATGATTTCGACCTGGCCGCCGGTTTCCTTCTGGCCGAAAAAGCGAGCCTTGATCACCTTGGTGTCGTTGAAGACCAGCAGGTCGCCCGCCTTGAGCAGGCTGGGCAGATCGGCGAAACGGCGATCGACCAGCTGGTCGCCGCAGACGTGCAGCAGGCGGCTGCCGCGTCTTTCGGCGGCCGGGTGCTGGGCGATCAGTTCGGGCGGCAGGGGGAAGTCGAAGTCGTCGACGGTCAGCGACATGGCATGAATCCGCGGATAAAACAAAAACGGCCTTCCGCAGGGAAAGCCGCTTTGTCGTTACTGTTTGATTCTGGTGCCCCGGGCCGGACTCGAACCGGCACACCTTTCGGCGGCGGATTTTGAATCCGCTGCGTCTACCGATTCCGCCACCGGGGCAATCGGAGGCGGGATTATCCCTGAATCACTTCTTCGGTTCAAGCGTGTCGATGCACGGGAAGGACTTGGCCAGCGCGCCGGCGACCAGCGTGGCGGTGCCGACCGTGGTGTTGGGCGGCACGCGTTCGACGTGGATGACGACGGCGCGGACCAGGCGCAGCGACAGATCGGGGTCGTTCGGCAGGCAGAAGGCGTTGAGCTTGATGCCGACCTTGTCGGCCAGGAAGTCGCTGACCGCGTAGCCGTCGGCAAAACCGGCGACATAGGCGATGCAGCGGGCGCTGCGAATGGCATGGAAGGGATCGGAATTCTTCTTGCCGGCGTAGGTTTCCTCGGCTGCCTGGCAGTCACCGAGCAGTTCTTCCGTGGTGTAGGCATGAGCCTGGGCCGCGCAAAGCAGGGCGGCCAGCCAGAGATATTTTTTCATTGCTCGAACCAGCTCAGCTTTTCGTGCAGGCCGACGACGCTGCCGACGACGATCAGTGCCGGCGGCTTGATGCCGCTTTCGGCGATGCGGTGGGGCAGTGTGCCGAGCGTGGCGAGCAGCGTCTGCTGGTCGGCCTGGGTGCCGTTGCGGACGACGGCGGCCGGGGTCATCGACGGCAGGCCGTGGTTGATCATCTGGCGGCAGATTTCGTCGGCGGCGCCGATGCCCATGTAGAAGACGACGGTCTGCTTCGGGCGGGCCAGTCCCGGCCAGTCGAGATTGACGGTGCCGTCCTTCAGGTGGCCGGTAACGAAGGTGACCGACTGGGCATGGTCGCGGTGGGTCAGCGGGAAGCCGGAATAGGCGGCGCACCCGGCGGCGGCGGTGACGCCGGGAACGACTTCGAAGGGCACGCCGGAGGCGACCAGGGTTTCGAGTTCTTCGCCGCCGCGGCCGAAGATGAAGGGATCGCCGCCCTTGAGGCGGACGACGGACAGACCTTCGCGGGCGAGGTCGACGAGCAGCTGGTTGATGTCGTCCTGCGGCATCGTGTGCTTGGAGGATTCCTTGCCGGCGTAGATCAGGCGGGCGTCGGCGCGGGCCAGGTCCATGATGCCGTGGCCGACCAGATGGTCGTAGACGATGGCGTCGGCCTGCGCGATCAGGCGGGCCGCCTTGACGGTCAGTAGCTCCGGGTCGCCGGGGCCGGCGCCGACCAGCCAGACCTTGCCGCCCTGCAGTTGTTTCGGTGTGTTCATGCGTTCTCCCTGCCTTTGGGCGGCCATCCTAATGCCGGATCAGGCGCCTGCCAATAGCGGGCGAAAAAAGACCGGCGGTGACTAGTTAAAAAGAACTATATGGGTGGCTTTTGGTGCCAATGTGGCGCCGAATATAAACGGATTGCCTTGGGAGAAATATTGACGGGAATCAAGGATGCAAGGGTGGCGTAGGTTCAACCTTGCGGTCATCGCGTGGTGGGGATTCAGCGCGTTTCATTTCGTTCTAGGAGAGGAAAGATGAAAAAAACTGTAGTGGGGATGCTTGCACTTAGCGCCATGGCCGCTGCCATGGGTTCGGCCTTTGCTCAGGATGCCGCCGCACCGGCAATGACCGCAGCCGAAAAGGAACAGGCCAAGAAGATTTACTTCGAGCGTTGCGCCGGCTGTCACGGTGTGCTGCGCAAGGGCGCCACTGGCAAGAACCTTGAGCCGCACTGGACGAAGAAGGGCAAGGACGGCGCCGTGACCGAAGGCGGTACGCTGAAGCTCGGCCAGAATCGCCTGGAAAAGATCATCGGTTACGGTACCGATGGCGGCATGGTGAACTTCGACGACATCCTGACCAAGGACGAAATCAGCCTGATGGCGAAGTACATCCAGAACACCCCGGATACGCCGCCGGAGTACAGCTTCAAGGACACCATGGATTCCTGGAAGGTCATCGTGCCGGTCAAGGATCGTCCGACCAAGCAGATGAACAAGATCAACCTGAAGAACGTCTTCTCGGTCACCCTGCGTGATACCGGCGAAGTGGCACTGATCGACGGCGACACCAAGGAAATTGTCAATATCGTCAAGACCGGCTATGCCGTGCATATCTCCCGTCTTTCCGCTTCCGGTCGTTATGTCTATGTGGTCGGCCGTGACGGTCGCCTGAGCCTGATCGACCTGTGGATGGAAAAGCCGGCTGTCGTGGCTGAAGTGAAGATCGGTTTCGACGCCCGTTCGGTCGATACTTCCAAGTTCAAGGGCTTTGAAGACAAGTATGCGGTTGCTGGTTCCTACTGGCCGCCCCAGTACGTGATCATGGACGGCGATACGCTGAAGCCGCGCAAGGTTGTTTCGACCCGCGGCATGACGGTCGATGGCGAATACCATCCGGAACCGCGCGTTGCTTCCATCGTCGCTTCCTTCATCAAGCCGGAATGGGTTATCAATATCAAGGAAACCGGCCAGATTCTGTTGGTCGATTACTCCGATATCGAGAACCTGAAGACGACGACCATCGGCTCTGCCAAGTTCCTGCATGACGGTGGCTGGGATGCTTCCAAGCGCTACTTCCTGGTCGCGGCTAACGCTTCCAACAAGATCGCTGCGGTCGATACCAAGACCGGCAAGCTGGCTGCTCTGGTCGATACTGCCAAGATCCCGCACCCGGGTCGCGGCGCCAATTTCGTCCATCCGAAGTTCGGCCCCGTCTGGGCTACCGGCCACCTCGGTGCCGATGTCGTGACCCTGATCTCGACGCCTTCCGACGACAAGAAGTACGCCAAGTTCAAGGAATACAACTGGAAGGTCGTCCAGGAAATGAAGCACGTCCCGGGCAACCTGTTCGTCAAGACCCATCCGAAGTCCAAGCATTTCTGGGCTGACTCGCCGCAGAACCCGGACAAGGATCTGGCTGAATCCGTCTCCGTCTGGGACATGGCCGACCTCTCCAAGCCGGTGGCAACCCTGAACGTTGCCAAGGATTCCGGCCTCCCGCCGACCAAGGCGACCAAGCGTGCCGTCCATCCGGAATACTCGGCTGATGGCAAGGAAGTCTGGATCTCCCTGTGGGGCGGCAAGACCGACCAGTCCGCCATCGTTGTCTATGACGATGCGACGCTGAAGGTCAAGAAGGTGATCACCGATCCGAAGATGATCACGCCGACCGGCAAGTTCAACGTCTACAACACCCAGCACGACATCTATTGATCGACTGCAGGATTGTTTGATTTGACGCAAGGCTACGGGGGCGCAAGCCCCCGTAGCATATGAAGCGGCAGCAGATTGCATGCGATGACCATAACTGGGCGTCGCACAAAACACTTTTATGTGGAGATCACCACGATGAAGAAGAATTTTGTTTCCCTGGCCGTTTGCGGCGCCTTCCTCGCCCTGGGTTCCTCGGCGGCGCTGGCCGCTCCCGATTGGGCCAAGGCCACCAAGCGCGACATTCACGTTTTCCACCCGGGCGCTGCGCCGATCGAGTGGATCCAGGGCAAGGGCGAGCACAGCGGTGCCAGCGGCCTGAAGAAGGGCGAGAGCTGCGCCGGTTGCCACGTCGAGGACGGCAAGCTGAGCCTCGACACCAAGCGTCTGGGTAGCAAGGAAATGGAACCGAAGGGCGCGCCGAAGACCCTGACCTATCCGGTCAGCGTGCAGGCCGCCTACGATGCCACCAACCTCTACGTTCGCCTGACCTTCAAGGCCCCGACCGGCGGTTTCGACCATTCCGACAAGGACAACGAGGTCAAGGCCACGATCATGTTCCCGAACGACAAGGTGCCGCTGGGCGACCAGGCCGGCTGCTGGGCGGCCTGCCACCAGGACGCCAAGGGCATGCCGAACGGCAAGGACAAGACCAAGTACGTCTCGGCCGGCGCCATGGACCTGATGCAGTGGAAGAGCAGCGGCAAGTCGGTTGACGGCTACGTTGCCGACAAGCGCAGCATGGAAGGCGGCAAGGCCGGTGCCACCGCCGAAGGCGCCAAGGCCGGCGACACCTACACCGTCACCTTCACCCGCAAGCTGGCCGGCAATGCCGTGCTCGCCCCGGGCAAGGCCGTGCCCTTCGGCATCGCCATCCACGCCGACAATGCCGCCGGCCGTTTCCATCACGTGTCCTTCGGCCACACCATTGGTCTGGGTGCCGACGGCGACGTGAAGGCTGCCAAGCAGTAAACCCCGCATGCCGTCCGGAACTTCGCAGTCCCCCGGATGGCTTGTGGCGACAGGAGCGCCGCTCGTGCTGGCGCTCCTTTCTTTTTCCGCGCTGGCCGACAGCGTGGCCGAGGTGAGCATCGAAGGCTACAAGTTCCTGCCGCCGGCGGTGACGATCAAGGCCGGCGACAGCGTACGGTGGACCAATCACGAAAAGCGGACCAGCCATTCGGTGGTCTTCCCGGCCGAAGGCGGCCTGGAATCCGACCGCCTGTTTCCCGACGAGAGTTACCAGCGTCGCTTCGAGCGGGCCGGGCGCTACGAATACCATTGCGGTCCGCATCCGGAAATGACGGGAGTTGTCGTTGTCGGCGAATAAATTCATTTTTGCCCTTTTTTTGCTGCCGACCGTAGCATTTGCCGGCGAGCCAGACGCGGCGCGGCAAAAAGAGCTGGTCCACCTGGTTCGCCAGGATTGCGGCTCCTGCCACGGCATGACGCTGAAAGGCGGGCTCGGCCCCGCCCTGCTGCCCGAGAACCTGAGCGGCAAGCCGGTCGACGGGCTGGCGGCGACGATCTACTATGGTCGTCCGGGCACCCCGATGCCGCCCTGGGATCGTTTCGTTTCCGAAGCCGAGGCGGCCTGGATTGCCGAAAAACTGCTGACCGGTTTCCCCCACTGAGAACGCCATGCGCCTGTTCCTGAGTTTTCTCCTTGCCCTGCTGCTGACCGCCTGCGCTGGCCCCCAACTGCGCGGCACCGGCGACCTCGGCCTGATCATCGAGCGCGCCAGCGGCCATGTGACGCTGGTCAACACCTCCTCGCGCCAGCCTTATGCCCGCATTGCCGGGCTCGGCGACCTCTCGCACGCTTCCGCCGTTTATTCGCGCGACGGCCGCTACGCCTTTATCTTCGGCCGCGACGGCGGGCTGACCAAGATCGACCTGCTGGAGGCGAAGATCGTCAAGCGCGTCATCCAGTCCGGCAACGCGATCGGCGGCTCGATTTCGCAGGACGGCCGCATCGTCGTCGCCCAGAACTACACGCCGGGCGGCATCAAGGCTTTCGATGCCGAGACGCTGGAACTGCTTTCCGAAGTACCGGCCGAATACGCGCCCGGCCAGTTCTCAAAGGTTGTCGGCCTGGCTGACGTGCCGGGCAACAAGTTCGCCTACGCGCTGTTCGAGGGCGGCGAAATCTGGGTCAGCGATTTCAGCGACCCGAAGGCGCCCAAGACGCAACGCTTCCCGGCCGGAACACAGCCCTACGACGGCCTGGTGACGCCGGACGGCCGCCACTTCATGGCCGGCCTGTTCGGCGAGGACGGCATTGCCCTGCTCGATCTCTGGCAGCCGGAAAAGGGTGCCCGCAAGATTCTCGAAAACTACGGCCGCGGCCAGGAAAAGCTGCCGGTGTTCAAGATGCCGCACCTGCGCGGCTGGTCGGTGGCGCAGGGCAAGGCCTACCTGCCGGCGATCGGCCGTCACGAGGTGCTGGTCGTCGACGTCGCGACCTGGAAGGAAGTCGGCCGCATTCCGGTGCGCGGCCAGCCGGTGTTCGTGATGGCGCGCCCGGACGGCCGCCAGATCTGGGTCAACTTCGCCTTCCCCGACAACGGCAAGGTCGACGTCATCGACACCCTGGCCGGGGCGGTCGTGCACCGCATGGAGCCGGGCAAGGGCATCCTGCACATGGAATTCGCGCCGCGCGGCGAAAACGTCTGGCTCTCGGCCCGCGACGACAACAAGGTGGTCATCTACAACACCGAGACGTTTGCCAAGCAGGGCGAAATTGCGGCCGACAGCCCGTCCGGCATCTTCTTCACCACGCGCGCCGCGCGCATTGGGTTCTGATCAACGCCATGGCCATGGACAACAGCCTAGACTTCCAGCTGCTCAACGACTTCCAGCGCGACTTTCCGCTCTGCCCGGCGCCGTTCGCCGAACTGGCGGCCCGCCTTGGTGTCGGCGAGAAGGTCGTCCTCGGCCGCCTGGAAAACCTGCGTCGCGAAGGCAAGATTTCGCGCGTCGGTGCCGTCTTCGCGCCCAAGCGCATTGGCGCCTCGACGCTGGCCGCGATGGCCGTGCCGCCGGAAAAGCTGGAAGTGGTGGCCGCCGCGGTCAACCGCTTCCCCGAGGTCAATCACAACTACGAACGCGAGCACCGCTACAACCTGTGGTTCGTCGTCACCGCCGCCAGCGAGGGGCGCCTGCAGGCCAGCCTGAGCGCCATCGAGCAGGCGGCCGGCTATCCGCTGATGGCGCTGCCGCTGCTCGAAGAATTCCACATCGATCTTGGCTTCTGCCTGAGCGGCGACAAGAAAAAGTGCGTCGCCACCGCCCAGCCGGTCCAGCCAGCCCCGCTGATGGACGAAGCCGAGCGCCGCCTGGTCTCGGTGCTGCAGGAAGGCCTGCCGCTGTTCATCCGCCCCTTCGCGCTGATCGCCGAGCGGATCGGCGCCTCGGAGCCCGATGTCTTAGGCCGCATCCGGCGCTGGCTGGAGGAGGGGGCGATCAAACGCTTCGGCGTTGTTGTCCGCCACCATGAACTAGGCTATCGGGCCAACGCCATGCTGGTCCATGACATCCCCGACGAGCAGGTCAGCGAAATCGGCCGCGCGCTGGCCGAAGAGCCGGCGGTGACGCTCTGTTACCGCCGCCCTCGCCGCCTGCCGGACTGGCCGTACAACCTGTTCTGCATGATCCACGGCCGCGAACGCGGCGAGGTCGAGGCGACCATCGCCGACCTGCGCCAGCGCCACGGTTTGCAAAGCTGCGCCCACGAAACCCTGTTTTCGCTGACTCGCTTCAAGCAGAACGGCGCTCGCTATGCGTGAGTCGGCCGCGCCCAAAGGCGGCCTGAACGACGCCATCGACCGCCAGATCCTGGCCTGCCTGCAAGGCGATTTCCCGATCTGCGAGCGCCCCTATGCCGAAGCCGCGGCGCAATTGGGTATCAGCGAGGACGAACTGCTGCAACGCCTGGAACGCCTGCTCGCCGACAAGGTGCTGACCCGCTTCGGCCCGATGTTCCAGGTCGAGGCGATGGGCGGCGCCTTCGTGCTGGCCGCGCTGGCGGCGCCGGAGTCGCGTTACGAGGAGGTCACCGCGCTGGTCAATGCGCTGCCGCAGGTGGCACACAACTACCGCCGCGAACACACGCTGAACATGTGGTTCGTGCTGGCCACCGAAACACCGGACGGCATCGCCGAGGCGATAGCGCGCATCGAGCGCGACACCGGCCTGACCGTGCATGCCTTCCCGAAGGAGCGCGAATTTTTCGTCGAAATGAAGCTGGAGGCACGGCTGTGATCGATGATCTTGATCGCGCCCTGATCGTCGCCACGCAAGGCGGCCTGCCGCTGGTGCCGCGCCCCTACCATGCCATCGCCGAACAACTCGGCTTGAGCGCCGACGAGGTCATGCAACGCCTGCGCGGCCTGCTCGCCGCCGGCGTCATCCGCCGCATCGGCGCCGTACCCAACCACTACGCCATCGGCTGGACGGCCAACGGCATGACGGTCTGGGACGTCGCCGACGATCAGGTCGACGAACTCGGCGCCCGGATCGGCGCCCTCGATTTCGTCACCCACTGCTATCGCCGGCCGCGCGCCTTGCCGGCCTGGCCGTACAACCTGTTCGCCATGGTGCACGGCGCCTCGCGCGACGAATGTTCGGCCAAGGCCGAGGAAATCCGCACCCTGCTCGGCGCCGCCTGCCGGGCCAGCGACATTCTCTACTCGACCCGCATCCTCAAGAAAACCGGCCTGCGCCTCGGCGCCTGATCAGGCGCCGACCCGGTAGCCGGCAGCGAGCGCAGCGAAGGCGCTGATTTCACGTTCTATCCAGGCATCGTCGCGGCCGAGTTCTTCGGCCATCAGGCGGGCCACCGCCGGGGCGAGGTCGACGGCCGCAGCCGCATCGAGCAGCAGACAGGCGCTGCGCCGGGCCAGCACATCCTCGACCCGTCGGGCCATCTCCTCGCGACAGGCGCGGCGGACATCGCCGGCGGTCAGCGGCAGTGCCGGGTGCAGCGCTGGCGAAGGCTCGGCAACGCTGGCCGCGGCAATCGGCAGCTCAGCCGTCGGGCAGGCGCGGATCGGCAGGCTGCCGAGTCGCTGCGCCAGATCGACCGCTTCCTCGGCCATTCGCCGGTAGGTCGTCCATTTGCCGCCGGCGACGCTGAGCAGCCCGGAGTGCGGCTCGACCCGCAGGGTGTGTTCGCGCGACAGTTCCGCCGTGTCGGCGCCTTCGCCGGCCACCAGCGGCCGGATGCCGGCGAACACTGACAGGATGTCGGCGCGGGCAGCCGGGCTGGCCAGGTAACGGTTGGCGGTGGCGAGCAGGAAGTCGATTTCCGCCGCCTGTGGCATGGGTTCCGGTGTCGCCTGGGCGACCGGGGTGTCGGTGGTGCCGACTAGCACGCGGCCTTGCCAGGGGATGATGAAAATGACCCGGCCATCGGTCGTGTGCGGCACCAGCAGCGCACTGTCGCCGGGCAAAAAGCGGCGCGGCAGGACCAGGTGCGTTCCCTGGCTGGGGGCGATCAGCGGGGTTGCCTGCGGATCGTCGAGGCGGCGCACTTCGTCGCAGAACGGCCCGGTGGCATTGATCACGACGCGGGCCGAAACATCGCATTCGCTCCCCGTTTCGGCATCGCGTAGCGTGGCGCCGCGCACCCGGCCGGCTTCCTTGCGCAAGGCGACGACCGGACAGTAATTGACCAGCGCGGCGCCATGTTCGGCCGCTGTCTGGGCCAGCGCGACGGCTAGTCGCGCGTCGTCGAACTGGCCGTCGACGTAGCGCGTGCCGCCGTGCAGGCTGGCGGTGGCGATGCCGGGCAGGGCGGCGATCACCTCCCGGCGGCCGAGGTGGCGGCAGGCGCCGAAGCCGTGGCGGCCGGCCAGCAGGTCGTAGAGCGTCAGGCCGATGCCGTAGAACGGCGACTCCCACCAGGCGTAGCTGGGCACGATGAAGGCCAGTTCATGCACCAGGTGCGGCGCGTTGTGGCGCAGGCGGGCGCGTTCCTCCAGCGCCTCGACGACCAGCCCGACCTTGCCCTGCTGCAGGTAGCGCACGCCGCCGTGGATCAGCTTGGTCGAGCGGCTCGACGTGCCCTTGGCGAAGTCGTCGCGTTCGGCCAGCAGCACGGCATGACCGCGCGCCGCCGCATCAACGGCGATGCCCAGCCCGGTGGCGCCGCCGCCGATGACCAGCATGTCCCACTGGCGTCCGGGCTCGGCGGCCCGGGTCAGCATCGTCTCGCGTTTCATGCGCTCGCCCAGTGTCGGCAACGGCCGACGGCTTCCTGCCAGCGCGCCTTGATCGCTGCCACCTCGGCCGCCGCCATGGCCGGCTCGAAGCGCCGGTCGGCGCGCCACAGGCTGGCGATCTCGCTTTCATCGCGCCAGACGCCGACCGCCAGCCCGGCCAGGTAGGCGGCACCGAGCGCGGTCGTCTCGGTGACCTGCGGCCGTACCACCGGCCGGCCGAGCAGATCGGCCTGCAGTTGCAGCAGCAGGTTGTTGGCCGCCGCGCCGCCGTCGACGCGCAATTCGGCCAGCGGCAGCGTCGATTCGTTTTCCAGCGCGCCGACCAGGTCGGCGACCTGCAGCGCAATCGATTCGAGCGCCGCCCGCGCGATGTGCGCGCCGGTGGTGCCGCGGGTCAGCCCGAAAATGGCGCCGCGCGCCTGCGGGTCCCAGTACGGTGCGCCGAGCCCGACGAAAGCCGGCACGAAGGCGACGCCGCCGGTATCCGGCACGCTGGCGGCCAGCGCCTCGACCTCACCGGAGGAGTCGACCAGCCCGAGGCCGTCGCGCAGCCACTGCACCACTGCGCCGCCGACGAAAACGCTGCCTTCCAGCGCATAACTCAGCCGCCCGCCGCGCCGGCCGGCCACCGTGGACAGCAGCCCCGGCGGCGGTGCCAGCGCCTGGTCGCCGGTGTGCATCAGCAAGAAACAGCCGGTGCCGTAGGTGTTCTTGGCCAACCCGGCAGCAAAACAGCCCTGGCCGGCCAGCGCCCCCTGCTGGTCCCCGACCAGTGCGGCAATCGGCAGCCCGGCCAGTTCCGGCACGCTGCTGACCGTGCCGAGCACGCCACTGCTGTCGACCACCCGCGGCAGCAGGGCGCGCGGGATGGCGAATTCGGCCAGCAGCTCGTCGCTCCAGTCGCCGCTGTGCAGGTCGAAGAGCAGCGTGCGCGAGGCATTGCTGGCATCGGTGACATGCGCCGCGCCGCCGGTCAGCTTCCAGGCCAGCCAGCTATCGACCGTGCCAAAAGCCAGTTCGCCGGCCTCCGCACGGGCGCGCAGCCCGGGCTGGCTATCGAGCAGCCAGGCCAGCTTGGTCGCCGAGAAATAAGGGTCGAGCAGCAGGCCGCTGCGGGCACGAATCGCCGGCTCGCGGCCGGCAGCGCGTAACCGCGCGCAAGCCCCGGCGGTGCGCCGGTCCTGCCAGACGATGGCCGGTGCCACCGCCTTGCCGCTGGCGCGTTCCCACAACAGCGTCGTTTCGCGCTGGTTGGCGATGCCGATGGCGGCGACATCGCGCGCCGTGATCCCGGCTTTTTGCAGCGCGTCGACCGCTACCGCCGCCTGCGTTTGCCACAGCGTTTCCGGATCGTGCTCGACCCAGCCCGACTGTGGGTAACTTTGCGGGAATTCCTGCTGGGCGATTGCCACCGGCTGCCCGGCCGCATCGAAAACGATCGCCCGGGAACTGGTCGTCCCCTGATCCAGCGCGAGAATAAAAGTCATGGTCGGCACTCCGGCAGGAATGAAGCGACGATAGGCGAGGCGGATGGGGTTGGCAAGGCGGACGCTTGAGAAATTACCTCATGCGTGGCTAGAAATTTGGTTTTTGGCCTTTTTTCCCGGCTGACCGTAGCATTTCGGTTAGTGGTGGCGAAGGAAGGTGGCGATCCGCGATTGTGATAACCCGATGGGGATAAAGGTGTTTTTTATTCTAAAAGTGAGATGCGTCGGGCACATTCAATTTTGTTATCGGAACAATTTTTAGAATAACGCCGGCTTGCCACCCGGTGTTCGAGGGGGCTTGCTTGTCCGACCATTTTGACGGTCGATAACCTGCCGTGGATCAGTCAAGGCGCCCTTAGGCGTCTTGACGTCCAAACCTGTCGTTTAGAACTCAGACCACTCGTCATCCAATGATTCAGGCAAGGCCCGGACTTGCCTATTGATGGATTTGGTGGCGGCAATGCGTGGTGCAGGTTTCGCTTTAGCAACCGATCGCTGCCTGTCCATGGTCGGCGCCGGAGAACGAACCTCGTTGCCGAGATGGAAGCGGGCGACCGTCTGGACCAGTGCGTTAGCCTGCTCGTCGAGGCTTTCCGCTGCTGCCGCGGCTTCTTCGACGAGTGCGGCATTTTGCTGTGTCACTTCATCCATCTGGGCCACGGCCTGACTAACCTGCTCGATGCCGGAGGCTTGCTCACGGCTGGCGAGCGAAATTTCCCCGACAGTTTCAGCAACGCGCTGAATTGAAGTGACGACATCCTCCATGGTCTTGCCGGCTTGGTCCACCTGCTGGGTGCCGGTTCGTACCTTCTCCGAAGAGTCGGTGATCAGCCCCTTGATCTCCTTGGCCGCACTGGCGCTTCTTTGAGCGAGATTACGTACTTCTGTGGCGACGACAGCAAAACCCCGTCCCTGTTCTCCAGCCCGAGCCGCCTCAACCGCTGCGTTCAGTGCCAGGATATTGGTCTGAAAAGCGATGCCATCGATCACGCTGATAATGTCAGCAATACGGTTGGACGAGCTCTGTATGTCGGACATTGTTGAAACGACCTGCATGACCACGTTGCCGCCTTTTTCGGCAACAATTTTGGCCGAGTTGGCAAGTTCGTTGGCGCGCTGCGCACTGTCACTGTTGCGGCGGACTGTCTGGGTGAGTTCCTCCATGGTTGAGGCGGTTTCCTCGACACTGGATGCCTGTTCCTCAGTCCGCGATGAGAGATCGGTATTGCCTTGGGAAATTTCGGCGGCGGCGACGTTGACAGCGTCGGCGCTGCTGCGGATTTGGGCGATCACCTCGGACATGTTTTCAAGCAGATCATTGACCCCTTCGCATAAAGTCAGGATTTGACCATCCTTGTCGTGCACTGTGATTCTGGCTGCCAGGTTGCCATCCTGCGCTTCGCCGACTACTGAACGGGTTTCGGCTACCGCTGCTTCAAGCGCGCGCGCCGCTTTCACCTGGGCCGTCGTATCCACTGCAAATTTGACGACTTTGAACGGCTTGCCGTTGGCGTCCAGAATCGGGTTGTAAGTCGCCTGAATCCAGATTTCCCGGCCGCCCTTGGCGATACGCTTGTACTGTCCGGCATCGTATTCGCCGCGCCCGAGCTTTTCCCAGAAGGCACGGTATTCCGAAGATTGGCGGTAGTCTTTATCAACGAACAGGCTGTGGTGCTGCCCCTTGATCTCTTGCAGACTATAGCCAAGGGCTGCACAGAAGTTAGGGTTGGCATCAAGAACATGGCCATCGAGTGAAAACTGAATAACCGCCTGCGCTTTGTTGATCGCCGCGATTTGGCCCTCAAGGTCAGCCTGATGCGCCATCTCGGCGGTAATCTCGCTGGCAAACTTGACCACCTTGAATGGCTTGCCAAGCGCGTCGAGCACCGGGTTGTAACTGGCCTGGATCCAGATTTCCTTGCCACCTTTGGCTAGGCGCCGGTAGCGGCCGGCATCGAAATTTCCACCGCCGAGTTTTTGCCAGAATGCGCGGTAAGCCGGGCTGGCTACATCAGCCGGATCGACGAACATGCTGTGATGTTTACCCTTGATTTCATCGAGCGTGTAACCGAGCGCACTCAGGAAATTCTGATTGGCGGTCAGAACCTGGCCATCCAGTGAGAATTCGATGACCGCTTGTGCCCTGTCTATTGCACTTACTTTGCCGCGCAGATCCTGCAGTTCTTCTGCGCTGATTGCTTCGTTACGGTTGTCGTTTTGTGAACCAAACAGCTTGAAAAACATGGGCTTCTCCAGGGGGCTCGCGGTTATGGTTTATTGCTTGTTAAATCAGGCTGCTATTTCGCCCATCAGTGCCATGTCCTGTGAAGACATCAGGCGGGCGATGTCGCTAACGATCAGCATGCGTTCATCCCGTGTAGCCATGCCGAGAATGTACCGAGTATCGAATCTTTCGGAAAACACGGGGGGTGGGCGGATGTCATTAGCCCCCAAGGCGATCACATCAGCGACGCCATCAACGACGATACCGAGCAGGCGGTCGTGGATACTAATGATGATGACCACCGTAAAGGCATCGTAAATGAAAGAATGGCCGAACTTGATGCGTAAATCGATGATGGGAACGATGCTGCCCCGCAGGTCGATGACACCCTTGATGAATTCCGGTGAGTTGGCTATCTGGGTCACGTTCTCATAGCTGCGAATCTCGCGAACACAGAGAATGTCGATTGCGTATTCTTCCGGACCTAGTTTGAAAACCAGATATTCCCGGGAGTTGCTGGGGAGGTCATCGGGATGACCGTCGACCAAGTGTGGGTTTCCCATCTATGACAATCCTCTGTGGTGAATGTGTATCCATATTGTTATTTTTAATAAAAAATATCACATATATTAAATTTTTGTCAAAATTTATTCGTGGGTTGTGTAAAGCCCTTGGCCCTGCTATTTCAGTTGGATATTCGGCAAATTGTCATAATAAACCCGCCACTTGGGCGGGGTTATTGTCAGGCAGGCTTGTGCTGAAAATCAGGTCGCTTCGGCAATCCGCATGCTTATATGGGCCAGCGCTTCCTCCACCTGGTCGATCAGGATCAGGCAGAGGTCGCCGGGGTGCAGGCGTTCGAGGGCCATGTCGATGGCTTTGAATTCGCCAGTGATGTCGTCGATGCGCTTGGTCCGGCGGGCGTTGGCCAGGCCGTCACGGAGCAGGCCGATGACTTCGCCGTCGGCGCGGCCGCGCTGGCAGGCGTCCTGGTAGAGCACAACGTCGTCGAAGGCGTCGCCGAGGATTTCGGTCTGCTGGCGGATGTCTTCGTCGCGCCGGTCGCCGGCGCCGCTGATGACGACCGAGCGGCGCACCGCCGGCATGTTGTCGATGGCCTTGACCAGCGCCTGGATGGCGTCCGGGTTGTGGCCGTAGTCGGCGATCAGCGTGGCGCCCTTGTAGTCGAAGACGTTGAAGCGGCCGGGGGCGGTCATCGCGTCGCTGACGAAGTTGGCCAGCGCGCGTTCGATGACCGGCCACTCGTAGCCGAGCGCCCAGCCGGTGGCGGCGGCGGCCATGGCGTTGTCGATCTGGAAGCCAATGGTGCCGTTGCGGGTCAGTGGCACGTTGGCCAGCGGAATGCGCTGTTTCTTGCGGCCTTCGCCGAAGATGATCGCGTCGCGCTCGACGTAAACGACCCGCTTGCCCTGCGCCCGGTGGGTGGCCAGCACGTGGTGGTTGCGGTCGCGGGCGAAGAAGATGACGTCGCCCGGGCAGTGGTTGGCCATCGCGGCGACGATCGGGTCGGTGGCGTTGAGGACGGCCGTGCCCTTGGGCGAGACGTTCTCGACGATGACGCGCTTGACGACGGCCAGTTCGTCGACGGTGGTGATGTAGTTGAGGCCTAGGTGGTCGCCAATGCCGATATTGGTGACCACGGCGACGTCGCACATGTCGAAGCCGAGGCCTTCGCGCAGCACGCCGCCACGGGCGGTTTCGAAGACGGCGGCGTCGACGTCCGGGTGCATCAGCACGTTGCGGGCGCTGCGTGGGCCGGAACAGTCGCCGGTGTCGATGCGCCGGCCTTCGATGTAGATGCCGTCGGTGCTGGTCATGCCGACGCGCAGGCCGTTCGATTCGAAGATGCGGCCGATCAGGCGGCTGGTCGTCGTCTTGCCATTGGTGCCGGCGATGGCGACGACCGGGATGCGGGCATTGTCGCCATCCGGGAACATCATGCCGACGATGGCCTCGCCGACGGCGCGGCCCTTGCCGAAGGACGGGTCGAGGTGCATGCGCAGGCCGGGGGCGGCATTGACTTCGACGATGCCGCCGCCCTGGTCTTCAAGCGGCTTGTGCATGGTGTCGCAGACGACGTCGATGCCGGCGATGTCGAGACCGACCGTTTGCGCGGCGGCAACGGCGGCGGCGGCCAGTTCGGGATGGACGTCGTCGGTGACGTCGGTGGCGGTGCCGCCGGTGGACAGGTTGGCGTTGTTGCGCAGCACGACGCGGACGCCGCGGCCGGGCACGGTGTCGGCGTCGTAGCCCTGTTCGGCCAGGCGGGCCAGGGCGATCTCGTCGAAACGGATCTTGGTCAGCGAGGTGGCGTGGCCGTCCGAGCGGCGCGGGTCGCTGTTGACGATGTCGACCAGCTGGCGAATGGTGTGCGTGCCGTCGCCGATGACCAGCGGCGGGTCGCGGCGGGCGGCGGCGATCAGCTTGTCGCCGATGACTAGGAGGCGCCAGTCGTGGCCGGGCAGGAAGCGCTCGACCATGATGTCGTCGCGGAATTCGATGGCGACGCGGTAGGCCTTGCGGACCTGCTCCTCGGTCGTCAGGTTGACCGAAATGCCCTTGCCCTGGTTGCCGTCCTGTGGCTTGACGACGACCGGCAGGCCGACTTCCTGGGCGGCGACCCAGGCGTCGTCCTCGTCCTCGACCGGGCGGCCGTAAGGCACTGCGACGCCGGAAGCGTGCAGCAGCTTCTTGGTCAGTTCCTTGTCCTGGGCGATGGCTTCGCCGATGGCGCTGGTGAAGCTGGTTTCGGCGGCCTGGATGCGCTTCTGCTTGCTGCCCCAGCCAAACTGGACCAGGCTGCCCTGGGTCAGGCGGCGGAACGGAATGCCGCGGGCGACGGCGGCGGCGACGATGGCACCGGTCGATGGGCCGAGGCGGATGTCCTCGTCGAGTTCGCGCAGTTCCTTGAGCACCGCGTCAAGATCGAAGGGGGTGTCGTCTAGCGCCGACTGGCAGAGCTGCTCGGCCCGCTCGAAGGCGAGGCGGCCGACGTCTTCTTCGGAGTATTCGACGGCGACCTGGTAGACGCCAAGATCGACCGTCTGCGTCGTCCGGCTGAAGGTCACCGGGCAGCCGGCCTGGGCTTGCAGGCCGAGGGCGCAGAATTCGAGGGCGTGGGCCATCGAGACGGTGTCGAGATGGTCCGACGGGATCAGGTCGCCGAGTTCCGGGAAACGCTCGCGCAGGCGGGTTTCAAAACCGGGCAGCTCGGAGATGGCGACCTCGGCACCTTCGCAGGTGACGATGGCCTGGATCGCAGTGTGGCGGCTCCACAAGTTGGGGCCGCGCAAGGCACGAATGCGGGAAACGTCCATGACGCGTTATTCCTCGTTATTTCCGGGCGGTAGCCGGCTTCTTGGTTTGCGACTTTTTGGCGGGCGACAGAATCAGCGATGCCGGGTCGGCCAGTTCGAGGCCGAAGGTCTTCAGGCCGGTGGTCATCACTTCCTGGCTCAGGCCCAGCGCCCAGCCGGCGGCGATGCCGGCCAGTACGTTGGCGATGTGCTTGGCCTGCTTGGCCTTGCCGATGTAGGGGGCGTCGATCAGGCGGCAGAGACGGGTCTCGTCGCTGCCGGAACGCAGCACGATGCGGTTGTCGACGACGGTGACGCCGCGCTTGCCGGCGGCCAGATGGGCGACCAGCACCGGGTTGGCCGGATCGACGGCGAAGAAGATCACCTCGCCGTCGCACAGTTCGGCAAAGTCGGCGACCAGTTCGTCCTCGGCATTGAGCACGGCGTGGCCGCTGGGCAGCACGACGTCGACCTGGGTCCGGTAGATCGAGCGCGGCGTCGTGTAGTACTCGCCGCCAGTCGGCTGGACATCCCAGCGCGACAGGTCTTCTTGTTCCGGCACGATGTTGGTGACGATGCCGACCGAGCAGCGGTCGTAGGCCAGGCCTTCGCCGAGAATGACTTCGGCGCCGTTTTCGATCACCGCAGCCTGGACGGCGCGGTTGAGCAACAGGCGGCGGCCGCCTTCCCAGTTGGCGGCGCTGGTCTTCTGGACCTGGCGGCGGCCGAGGTAGATGCCGTCCTTGCAGGCCAGGCCGGCATGCTGGCCGGTCAGGTAGATCAGGTGGGCGACCATCTTGGCGACCGGGTTGCGGCCGTGGGTGCCGCTGACGCCGATCAGCGGCACGCGGCCGCTTTCTTCGGGGGCAAACAGGTTGTCGACAATCGCCTGGCCGACCGGACGCGGCTTGCCGATGCCCGGCTTGATGTGCATCAGCAGGCTGGGGCCGGCATTGACTTCGACGATGGCGCCGCCCTGTTCGGCCAGCGGCTTCGAGATGTCCTGGCAGACCAGGTCGATGCCGGCGATGTCGAGGCCGACTACGCGGGCGGCCAGCGAGGCGACCTGGGCGGTTTCGGGATGGACTTCGTCGGTGCAGTCGAAGGCATGGTTGGCGTTGCGCTGGATCAGCACTTCGCGACCGGCGGCCGGCACGCTGTCGGCGTCCAGTTTCTGGCGTTCAAGTTCCATGCGGGCGGCGGTGTCGATCTTGATGATCGACAGCGGGTGCAATTCGGTAGTGCCGCGGCGCGGATCGGTGTTGACCTGGCTGGCGATCAGTTCGAGCACGGTCGACTTGCCGTCGCCGATCACGGTGATCAGGTCGCTACGGTTGGCCGCGACAAGCTTGCCGCCGACGATCAGCAGGCGGTGTTCGATGCCCTGGATCGAGCGCTCTACGAGTACGCCGGAGCCTTCCTCGATGGCGATGGCGTAGGCCTTGGCGACTTCCTCACGGTTCATCAGGTCGATGAATACGCCGCGCCCGTGATTGCCGTCGGTCGGCTTGACGACGACCGGGAAGCCGATGTCTTCGGCAGCATCGCCGGCATCTTCGGCATCATCGACCTCGCGGCCTTCGGGGACCGGCACGCCGACCGAGGAGATCAGTTCCTTGGTCAGGTCCTTGTCGCGCGAGATGGTTTCGGCGATGGCGCTGGTCTGGTCGGTTTCGGCCGTCCAGATGCGGCGCATCGCGGCGCCGTAGCCGAGCTGGACGAGGTTGCCGTCGTCGAGCAGGCGGATTTGCGGGATCTTGCGCGCCTCGGCGGCATTGACGATGGCGGCCGTCGACGGGCCGAGATACTTGCGGTCGACCCGGCGGCGCAGTGGCTTGATCGCTTCGGTGAGGTCGAAGGGCTCATCCTTGATCGCGGCGAGCAGCAGTTCGCGGCCGAGATCGAGGGCGATGCGGGTGCATTCTTCGTGGAAATTGCTGACCACCAGCTTGTAGACGCCGCGCGTCGTCGTCTCGCGGGTGCGGCCGAAGCCGTCGGGCAGGCCGGCCAGGGTCATCAGTTCGAGCACGACGTGTTCGAGGATGTGACCGGCCCAGGTGCCTTCCTGCAGGCGCTGCAGGAAACCGCCGCGCACATCGTAGTTGCAGCGGTGTTCGATCAGGCCGGGCAGCCAGGCGGAGAGTCGTTCGTAGAGGCCGGGGATCTTGTCGGAGGGGAAGTCTTCGAGTTCGCCGATGTCGATCCACGTTTCGGTGGCGGGGGGGTAGGTCCAGATGCTCGGGCCGCGCAGGGAAATCGTGTCCCGAAAGATAATGTCCTTGTTCTTCATGCTCTTGGCTAGGGCTCCAATGGCCGGCGGTGATGAATGTTTGATTTCGCCATTATTAACGCTTTCGCGTCGTTTGCGGCTGACCGCGGTGCAAAATTGTCACACACGGGAACAGGCCGTTACACGAGCACGATTACAGGAAGCGGTCGAGCAGCTTGCGGCTGTGGCGGTCAAGCTGGTTGAGATCGCGGACCAGGAACTGGATGCCGTTGGCGTCGGCGATCAGGAGGCGGGTCTGGCTCAGGCGGCGGATGTCTTCCTCGCCCTTGAGAATCAGCTCGGCCGGGCCGCGATCGGTGCTCACCTGCCAGGTACTCGGGCAGGCGAAGCTCGACACCGTGGCGATGCTTTCGATTTCCGGCACGAATTCGCGACTGGCAAGTTCTTCCGCAATCAGTTGCGCAACGGCTGGCGGCAGGTCGGCCAGGCGGTCGGCCCAGGCGACTTCGTGGCCTTCGTAATTGACCAGCGAAATGCCTTCGTCGGGGGCGGCGATCGGGAAAGCGCGGACTGGCGTGACGCCTTCATGGCGAATTCCGTTTTCGGCCAAAAAAACCAGCCGACCGTAGGCATCGCGCTCGAGATTGAAATTTGCGTGGGTCATGGCTTATTCCGCGTGGGCTTTGGGCAGGTCGGGCGAGCGCGGCAGCGCGGGTTCGGTGTCGACGTTACGGGCCTGGGCCTGGTAGAGCTTGTAGTAATGGCCTTCGATGGCCATCAGTTGGTCGTGGTTGCCGATCTCGACGATCTTGCCGCGGTCCATGACGACCAGCCGGTCGGCCTTGCGCAGCGTCGAGAGGCGGTGGGCGATGGCGATTGTCGTGCGGCCCTTGACCAGGTTGTCGAGGGCTTTCTGGATTTCCTTCTCGGTTTCGGTATCGACCGCCGAGGTCGCTTCGTCGAGGATCAGGATGCGCGGGTCGATGAGCAGGGCGCGCGCGATGGAGATGCGCTGGCGCTCGCCGCCGGACAGGCCCTGGCCGCGTTCGCCGACCAGCGAGTCGTAGCCGTGCGGCAGGCGCAGGATGAACTCGTGGGCGTGGGCGGCGCGGGCGGCGGCGATGATTTCCTGGCGCGTCGCGTTGGGCTTGCCGTAGGCGATATTGTCGGCGATGGTGCCGAAGAAGAGGAAGGGTTCCTGCAGCACCAGGCCGATGTGCTGGCGGAATTCGGCGACCGGTACGGCACGGACATCGACGCCGTCGATCAGCACCTGGCCTTCGGAGACGTCGTAGAAGCGGCAGATCAGGTTGACCAGCGTGGACTTGCCGGAACCGGAATGGCCGACCAGGCCGATCATTTCGCCGGGCTGGATTTCCAGGTCGACGTCCTTGGTCACGGCGCGGGTGCCGTAGCGGAAGCTGGCCTTTTTCAGTTCCAGGCGGCCGGTGACGCCGGAGAGGTGCACCGGGTTGGCCGGCTCGGGCACGCTGGAGACGTGGTCGAGGATGTCGAAGATGCGCTTGGTGCTGGAGGCGGCGCGCTGGGTGGCCGAGACGATGCGGCTCATCGAGTCGAGCCGGGTATAGAAGCGGCCGATGTAGGCGAGGAAGGCGGTCAGCACGCCGACCGAGCTGTTGCCCTTGGAAATCTGCCAGATGCCGAAGATCCAGACGACCAGCAGACCGATTTCGGTGAGCAGGGTGACGGTCGGCGTGAACAGGGACCAGGTCTTGTTCAGCTTGTCGTTCATCTGCAGGTTGTGCTCGTTGGCGGCGCGGAAGCGCTCGCCCTCGCGCTTTTCCTGGGCGAAAGCCTTGACCACGCGGATGCCGGGAATGGTGTCGGCCAGCACGTTGGTCACCTCGGCCCAGACGCGGTCGATCTTCTCGAAGCCGGTGCGCAGCTTTTCGCGGACGAAATGGATCATCCAGGCGATGATCGGCAGCGGCAGCAGGGTGACCAGCGCCAGCCAGGGGTTGATCGTGAACAGGATGACCGCGGTCATGACGATCATCAGCACGTCGGTGGCGAAGTTGAGCAGGTCGAGCGACAGGAAGATGTTGATGCGGTCGGTCTCGTTGCCGATCCGCGCCATCAGGTCGCCGGTGCGCTTGCCGCCGAAATATTCCAGCGACAGGCCGAGCAGGTGGTCGTAGGTGGTGGTGCGCAGGTCGCGGCCGATCCGTTCGGAGACCAGCGACAGGATGTAGGTGCGGATCCAGCCCAGCGCCCAGGCGAGCAGCGCGGCGCCGAGCAGGCCGCCGAGGTACATGGTGACCAGCGGCCAGTCGATCGGCTTGCCGTTCTGGAAGGGGATCAGCACCTCGTCCATCAGCGGCATGGTCAGGTAGGGCGGGACCAGCGTCGCGCCGGTCGAGGCCAGGGTCAGCATGAAGCCGGCGAACAGTTGCCAGCGGTAGGGGCGGGCGAAGCGCCAGAGGCGGAACAGCGTCCAGGTCGAGGGCGGCGCGGTGGTCTCGCGCGTGCAGATCGGGCATTCGTCCTCGCCCGGCGGCAGCGGCGCCTTGCATTTGGGACAGAGATCGTCGGTCGGGCGTGTTATCGGCTGGCCGGAAACCAGGCTGTCGCGGTGCAGTTCGAATTCGCTGATCACGCGCAGCGCGGCGAGGTTGCGGGCCAGCGTGTAGCGCCAGGTGGCCAGTCGGCCCTGGCCGTTGACCAGTTCGAGCGCACCGACCCCGGCGTGGTCATGGTGGTTCAGGTTGAGGTTGGCCTGCAGCGGCCATTCCTGCCAGTCGGCTTCGTCCGGGGCGCGGGCCAGCAGGCGGCGGTTGGTCAGCAGGACCAGGCCGCTGGCGAACTTCAGGCGATGATCGAGGTCGATTTCCAGCCAGGCCTGCGTCGTTTCACCGGCGGCCAGCCTGGGTGTGATTTCCGTTGCCCAGCGGTCGGGCAGCACCAGCTCGTTGCCGGTTGAATTCTGTAGGGTCGGGGTCATCGGGGGAGTATACCGCAGCGTAGATGGCATAGTCTTAACGCCTCAAGGCCCGGAGCGTTGACTCATGTCAAGGCGCTGCTGCCGACGCTGCCATTGAATGTCGCTGAATCCAAAGTCAGGAAAAACATGTTTCGCATCTCCCAGTATATGCAGGAAATCGCCGAGCCGACGCCGCTTGGCCCCAAGCGCAATCCGCCCGGTCCGGTGGTGATCTGGAACCTGATCCGGCGCTGCAACCTGACCTGCAAGCATTGCTATTCGATCTCGGCCGACACCAATTTCCCCGGCGAACTGAGCACCGAGCAGGTCTATACGGTGATGGACGACCTGCGCGACTTCAAGGTGCCGGTGCTGATCCTGTCCGGCGGCGAACCGCTGCTGCGGCCGGATATTTTCGACATCGCCAAGCGCGCCAAGGCCAAGGGCTTCTACGTCGGCCTGTCGTCGAACGGGACGCTGATCGACGAGAACAATATCGGCAAGATCGCCGAGTGCGACTTCAACTACGTCGGCGTTTCGCTCGACGGTTTGGGGGCGACGCACGACAAGTTCCGCCGCCTGGACGGCGCTTTCGAGGCCTCGCTGAAGGGTATCCGCCTGTGCCGCGACCTCGGCCTGAAGATCGGCGTCCGCTTCACCATGACCCAGGACAACGCCCACGACCTGCCCGGCCTGCTGAAGCTGGTCGAGGACGAGGGTATCGACCGCTTCTATTTCTCGCACCTGAATTACGCCGGGCGCGGCAACAAGAACCGCAAGGACGACGCCCAGCACCAGCTGACCCGCTGGGCGATGGACCTGCTGTTCGACACCTGCTGGGAGTACCAGCAGCGCGGGCTGGACAAGGAATTCACAACCGGCAACAACGATGCCGACGGCGTTTACTTCCTGCACTGGGTGCGCCGGCGTTTCCCGGACAAGGCGGCGCATGTCGAGGCTAAGCTGCGCCAGTGGGGCGGCAACTCGTCGGGGGTCAATGTCGCCAATATCGACAACCTCGGCAACGTGCATCCGGACACCATGTGGTGGCACCACAATCTCGGCAACGTCAAGGACCGGCCGTTCTCGCAGATCTGGCCGGATACCTCGGATGCGCTGATGGCCGGGCTGAAGCAGCACCCGCGGGCGGTCAAGGGGCGTTGCGGGACCTGCGCCTATCTGGATGTCTGCAACGGCAACACCCGGGTGCGCGCCCTGCAGTTGACCGGCGATGCCTGGGCGGAAGATCCGGGCTGCTACCTGTCCGACGAGGAAATCGCATGATTCGCCTGTCCGCCCGGAATTTCGTTTTTGGCCTTTTTTTCGGGGTGACCGTAGCATTTGGCGCCAAGGCCGATGTTTCAGATAACTTCAAATACCATTGTGCCGCCTGCCACGGCGCCGACCGCCTCGGCGGTCTCGGCCCGGCGCTGGTCCCCGAGAACCTCGCCCGGCTGCGCAAGACCGAGGCCGAGCAGGTGATCCGCGACGGCCGGCCGGCGACGCAGATGGCGGGTTTCGGCGACAAGCTGTCGGCGGCCGAGATCAAGGCGCTGGTCGATTACGCCTACACGCCGATCAAGCCAATGCCGGCCTGGGGCGAGAAGGAAATCACTGCCTCGCGCATCGTTTATGAAAAGCAGCCGCTGCCGGACACGCCGGTGTTCAAGGCCGATCCGCTGAACCTGTTCGTCGTCGTCGAATCCGGCGATCACCATGTTTCGATTCTCGACGGCGACAAACTCGAACCGATCCACCGCTTCCAGTCGCGCTTTGCTTTGCACGGCGGGCCGAAATTCACGCCGGATGGCCGCTACGTCTTCTTCGCCTCGCGTGACGGCTGGATCACCAAGTACGACCTGTGGAACCTGAAAGTGGTGGCCGAGGTGCGCGCCGGCATCAACACGCGCAACGCAGCGGTGTCTGGCGATGGCAAGTGGGTGGCGGTGGCCAACTACCTGCCGCACAGCCTGGTCATCCTCGACGCCGACCTCAATTTCAAGAAGCTGTTGCCGGTCACCGACAAGGACGGCAAGGTGTCGTCGCGCGTCTCGGCGGTCTATGACGCCTCGCCGCGCCAGAGCTTTGTCGCCGCGCTGAAGGACGTCAAGGAAATCTGGGAGGTCTCGTACAACCCCAAGGCCGACGACATCCCGGCCGGCATGATCCACGACTTCAAGTACAAGGAAGGCAGCTTCGTGCCCGGCTTCCTGAACCCGCAGCGCACGTCGCTGGAGGACTATCTCGACGACTTCTATTTCACCCAGGGCTACGACGAGGTGATGGGCGCCTCGCGCAACGACGCCAAGTCGGCGGTCAGCGGCCAGGTGGTCAATCTCGATGCGCGCAAGAAGATCGCCGACCTTGAGTTGCCCGGCATGCCGCACCTCGGTTCCGGCATCTCCTGGCAGTGGCAGGGCAGGACAGTGATGGCGACGCCCAACCTGAACGAAGGCCTGATCAGCATCATCGACATGAAAACCTGGCAGACGGTCAAGCAGATCCGGACGCGCGGCCCCGGCTTCTTCATGCGCAGCCACGAGAACAGCCGCTATGCATGGACCGATTCGATGATGAGCAAGGAGTTCAAGGACACCATGCAGATCATCGACAAGGACAAGCTGGAAATCGTCGCCGAGCTGAAGCCGGCACCGGGCAAGACTTTCGCCCACGTCGAGTTCACCAAGGACGGCAAGTACGTGCTGGCCAGCCTGTGGGAAATGGACGGCGCGATCATCGTCTACGACGCGGTGACGCTGAAGGAAGTGAAGCGCCTGCCGATGAAGAAGCCGGTCGGCAAGTACAACGTCTGGAACAAGATCACCAAGTCGGAAGGCACCAGCCACTGATTTCGATTTTGGCCAAAATTTCGGCTTGACCGCGCCCCGAAGGAAGTCCCCTTGGGGGATAGCATTTGGCCTCTTAACGCACCTCTTCGCACGAAAAAGGAAACTCGATGGAAAGACGCGATGTACTGAAGACCGTAGCCGCCACCGTGGCCGGCGCCATTTCCGCCAGCGCGCTGGCCGCCCAGCACGACCATGGCCATGATCATCACGACCATGCAGGCATGGCCAAGCGCAATGCTGCACTGATTGCCGCCAGCGCCGATTGCCTGAAGACCGGCGAGGCCTGCCTGGCGCATTGCCTCTACCTGCTCGGAAACGGCGACAAGGAAATGGCCGCCTGCGCCCAGTCGGTCAACGAACTGCTCGCCTCGTGCAATGCGCTGATGAAGCTGGCCGGCCAGGATTCGCGCTACGTGCCGGCGATGGCCAAGGTCGCCGGCGAAATCTGCGCCAGCTGCGAGAAGGAGTGCCGCAAGCACGAGAAGCATCACGAAGAGTGCAAGGCCTGCGCCGAATCCTGCGCCGCCTGCCTGAAGGAATGCCGGAAGATCGCCGCCTGAGCGACCGCTAGCCCGAACAAGCCCCGGCACGACTTGCCGGGGCTTTTTTTCAGCCTCGCTTTGGCGGCATCGCCGGCAATCGGGCGGGTTTTCTTACCCGGCCCGTTCCAGCCAGCGGGCCAGGTCGGCCGCCGGCAGCGGCGGCGAATAGTGGTAGCCCTGGGCGATGTCGCAACCCAGGCCGAGCAGGAGATCGGCCTGGCGCTGGTTCTCGATGCCCTCGGCGACCAGCGTCAGGCGCAGCGCCTGGCCGAGGGCGACGATGGTGCGCACGATCTGGGCATCTTCGTCATTCTGGTCGGCATCCATCACGAAGGAGCGGTCGATCTTCAACACGTCGATCGGCAAGCGCCGCAGATAGGCCAGGCTGGAGTAGCCGGTGCCGAAGTCGTCTACGGCGACCGTGACGCCGATGGCCCGCAGGCGGCCGAGCAGTTCGGCGACGCTGGCCGGGTTGCTCATCACGGTGCTTTCGGTCAGTTCGATTTCCAGATCGCTGGCCGCGATGCCGTGGCGGGCAACCAGCGTCGAGATGTGCTCGACGAGGTTGCCGGCTTCGAGCTGGCGAGCCGAGATGTTGACGGCGATCGGCAGCATCCAGCCCTGGCCGTGCCAGACGGCGGCCTGCCGGCAGGCCTCGTCGAGCACCCAGTTGCCGAGTTCGACGATCAGGCCGCTGTCCTCGGCCAGGGGAATGAATTCGCCCGGCAGCAGCAGACCGCGCTCGGGGTGGCGCCAGCGGACCAGCGCCTCGACGCCGACGACCTTGCCGCTGGCCAAGGCGAGCTTGGGCTGGTAATGCAGTTCGAGATTGCCGCAGGAGATCGCCCGGCGCAGATCCATTTCCAGGTTCAGCCGCTGCGTCGTCCGTTGCAGCATGTCCTCCTGGAAGAAGCGGTAGGTATTGCGGCCGGCTGCCTTGGCCGCGTACATCGCCATGTCGGCGCGTTTCATCAGCTCCAGCGGATCGTCGCCGTCCTCGGGGTAAAAGGCCATGCCCATTGAGGCGCCGATTTCCACCGAATGCCCGCGCAACTGCATCGGCGCGCGGATCGCGGCGATCAATTGCTCGGCCAGGCTGGCGCACTGGCCGGCCTCGCCGAGATCCTCCATCAGTACGACGAACTCGTCGCCGCCCAGCCGGGCCACCGTGTCCATTGCCCGCAGCCGCCCCTCGATGCGCTGCGCCACCTCCTGCAGCAGCAGGTCGCCGATGTCGTGGCCGAGGCCGTCGTTGACGCTCTTGAAGCGGTCGAGGTCGATGAAGGTCACCGCCAGGCGGCCCGCCTCGCGCTGGCAACGGTTGATCGCGTGTTGCAGGCGGTCGAGCATCAGCGCCCGGTTGGGCAGCCCGGTCAGCGCGTCGTGGAAGGCCAGGTGGTGGATGCGCTCGTCCTTGCGCCGCATCTCGGTAATGTCGTGGAAGACCGAGACATAGCGCACCGGGTTGCCGTCCTCGTCGTCGATGCGGTTGATGGTCATCCACTGCAGATAAACCTCGCCCCCCTTGCGCCGGTTCCAGATTTCGCCCTGCCAGTGGCCCTGGGTGCGCAGGGTGTGCCACATTTCGCCGTAGAACTCGGCCCGGTGGTGCTGCGAGCGGAGCAGGCTGGGGCGCTGCCCGACGACTTCGTCTTCCGGATAGCCGGTGATCTTGGTGAAGGCCGGGTTGACCGAGAGGATGATGCCGTCGCTGTCGGTGATCAGCACGCCCTCGGCCGAGCTGTGAAAGACGCTGGCCGCCAGGCGCAGCTGTTCTTCCGTCCGCTTCTGGTCGGTCAGGTCGCGGCCGACGCCGAGCACGCTGACGATGCGACCGTCGGGATCGGTTTCCGGCACCATGCGGATCATGTGGTAACTCACCAGGCCGTCGGGGCCGGGGACGATCTGGTCGAAATCGCGGCTCTCGCCGCTGACGGCGACCCAGCGCACGGCAGCGAGTAGCAGGTCGAAGCGGCCGTCCGGCCAGAGCTCGGCCGTCGTTCTGCCCTGGATCTCGGCCTGGGTGATCCCCAGCGTCTGCTCCAGGGTCCGGTTCAGGTAGATCAAGTCGCCGTTGCAGTTCCAGCGCGCAATATTGTCGGGCACGTTGTCGGCCAGCGAGCGGAAGGCGCGTTCCCGCTCGGATAGCGCTTCCGTCGCCGAGCGCTGCTCGGTGATGTCATGCAGCACGAGCAGCAAGTGGGGCTCGTTGCCGCTGAAGAAAGGCGAAAACTGGGCGCGCACCCAGACCTCCTTGCCGAAACCGCTGGTGAACCGGGTTTCCATCTCCATCCGGCGCCCTTCGCTCGCCGCCCTGGCGGCCAGATCGAGGAGGCCGGCGCGGCGCCAGGAATCGATCTGGTTCAGGTTCTGCGCCAGCAACTGCTCCTGGCTGCCGCCGATCAGGTCCGCCGCCGCCGGGTTGGCCAGCACGCATTGGCCGTCCTGCCGGTAGGCCATGACGCCGACGGTCGAGGTGGCCAGGATGTTGGCGTTGAGCGCGATGGCTTCGCGCAGGCGCTCCTCGGCGGCGCGCAGTTCCTCGGTCCGTTCGGCCACCCGCTGCTCGAGGTTCTGGTACAGCTCCTTCAGCGCCGCCTCGCTGCGTTTGCGCTCGGTGATGTCGGTGGCCACGCCACAGACCGCGTATACCTCGCCCGATGCGTCGCGCAGCGGGAATTTCAGCGCCAGCATGGTGTGCAGGCCATCGTCCATCGGGATGGCTTCCTCAAACTCGCGGGCGATCCCGTCAGCCAGCACGGCGAGGTCGGCATCGCGGACCGCGCTGGCCACCTCGGGCGGGAAGAGGTCGAAATCGGTGCGTCCGCGCAGCTCGTCGTTGTTGACGTGGTGGAGGTCGCTGTAGCGCTGGTTGACCAGCAGGTAGCGGCCGGCCGTGTCCTTGACGAAGATGACCGCCGGGGTGTTGTCGATGATCGCGGCCAGCAGGTCCTGGCTGCGCGCCAGCTCGGCCTGGGCCTGCTTGAGGTCGCTGATGTCGGTGCAGATGCCGAGAACCTGGGTGCAATGTCCATCGGCGTCGATCAGCGGGGTCTTGGTCGTGCGGAACCAGTGGACCGTGCCATCGGCGAAAGTGACCGGTTCGGCGTCGATCAGCTTGCCGCGACGGTGGTCGATGACCTCGCGGTCATCGCGCAGGAAAGCCTGTAGTTCCTCCGGGTTGGCATGGAAGTAGGCGTTGGTCCGTCCTTCGATCTCGGCCACGCCGACGCCGTAGGCCGCGGCCAGGGCCGTGTTGGCGAGCAGGAAGCGGCCGTCGCGGTCCTTGACGAAAATCAGGTTCGGGCTGGCATCGATGACCAGCCGCAGGAAGTGCCGCTCGTGGCGGAGGATCTCGTCGAGTTCCTGGCGTCGCGAAATGTCGCGGATGAAGATCAGCGCCCCGGCCTCGGTGCTGCCGTGGAACGGAATCGATGCCACTTCGACGCGCAGCGGGCTGCCGTCGAGACGCAGGTAGGTCTGTTCGAGCAGTGGATTGCGCGCGCCGGAGTGGTCGATCAGGCGAATCCTCTCGTCGGCCAGTTCCCGGTAGTCGGGATGGACGCGTTCCAGAAAAGGCTGGCCAATCAGCGACGCCGACGATTCGGCGCCGAACAGCGCGACGGCGGCCGGATTGAGATAACGGATAAGGCCCCGGGCGCTGAACACGATGGCGTCCGGCGAGTTGTCAGTGATGCAGAAAACGAATTCTTCTTTTTCCATTCCCGGTCGGCCTGGCGCGCTGTTTCTCCTGATGGGAGGTCATCTTCGGCACTTAGTTCCAGCCAGGCAAGCCGCAGTGCACCATGGCGGCAGCGGCTGCCAGAGCGGGAATGGCGGGCTTGAGGGACGGTTATGCATCGGGTATGGCCGTAAGCCTGCCCACGGCGCCCCGGAACGGCCGTGGCGCCGTGGGTTTCACGATATCGCAAAGGCTACGGTCGGCCGGTTTTTTTGCGTGAAACGTAAAAAATGCGGAGATCAGCGCCGCGCCAGCCACTTCAGTAGCGTGGTGTAGAGGATCTCGGGATTGACCGGTTTGGTGATGAAGTCGTTCATGCCGGCCTCTAAGCAGCGGCTCCGGTCGTCGGTGAAGGCGTTGGCGGTCATCGCGATGATCGGGATGGTGCCGCAGTTGGGCAGCAGTCGGATGCGCCGGGTGGCTTCCAGGCCGTCCAGCCTCGGCATCTGCATGTCCATCAGGATCAGGTCGTAGGCCGTTGCGCCGGCCTTTTCCAGGGCGGCCTGGCCGTCCTCGGCGACATCCACCTGCGGCCAGACGGTGTTGAGCAGCAGGGTGGCGATTTCGCGATTGACCGGCTCGTCCTCGACGAGCAGCAGGCGGCAGGCGGCAAAGCGGCGGGCCAGGGCGGCCTCGGCCGATTCCGGGGGCGGGCTGCCGGCCAGCTTGGCCTGCCCGGCGGTCTTCTGCAGGCGGGCGGTGAACCAGAAAGTGCTGCCCTGGCCGGGCTGGCTGTCGACGCCGGCCGAGCCGCCCATCAGTTCGGCCAGTTTCTTGGTGATGACCAGGCCCAGGCCGGTGCCGCCGTAGCGGCGCGTCGTGCTGGTGTCGGCCTGTTCGAAGGCGGCGAACAGCCGGGCAGCGATTTCCGGGGCGATGCCGATGCCGGTGTCGCGGACTTCGAAGCGGACCAGCGCCGAATCCGGCGCGTCTTCGACAACGAAGGTGCGCAGCGTGACGGTGCCGGACTCGGTGAACTTGATCGCGTTATTGGCGTAGTTGAGCAGGGCCTGTTGCAGTCGTGTCGGGTCGCCGCGCAGGTTGTAGGGCGGCGCCTGGCTTTCGACCGAGATGCCGAGGTGCTTGGCTTCGGCCGCCAGGCTGAGCATCGAGGCGACGTTGGCAGCGAGGGCGCCGATATGGACGTCGGTATCGTCCAGCGCGAACTTGCCGGCTTCGATCTTCGACAGGTCGAGGATGGCGTTGATGATCTCCAGCAGGTGCTGGCCGGCCGCGTCGATCTTGTTCAGGCGCTCGGTTTGTTCCGGCGACTGCACGGTCCGGCGGATCAGGTGGGTCATGCCGATGATGACGCTGAGCGGCGTGCGGATTTCATGGCTCATGTTGGCCAGGAAGGCGCTCTTGGCGACGTTGGCCGATTCGGCCAGTTCCTTGGCCACCGACAGTTCGGCCGTGCGTTGGGCGACCTGGATTTCGAGCTGGTCGCGATATTCCTGGAGCCTGGTTTCGGCCTGGATGCGCGGCGTGATGTCGGTGGAAATGCCGCACAGCGCGTAGATGCTGCCGTCGTCCCGGTGCAGCGGCAGCTTGACCGAGAAGTAGGTGGCCGTCTCGCCGGTCTCGGCAACCGTGTTGGTTTCCTCGGTCTTCAAGGTTTCGCCGCCGAGCAGCACGCGGCTGTCGTTTTGGCGAATGGTGGCAGCGGTTGCCGCATCGAAGAATTTCTCGTCGCCGTGGCCGACGATCTGCTCCATCTCGACGCCCCAGAGCTGGCGCACCCGGGCGTTGGCGAACAGGTAGTTGCCGGCGCTGTCCTTCAGGTAGATGTAGGCGTCGACGCTGTCCAGGATGGTCCGCAGTTTGGCCTCGCTCTCGCGCAGGACGGCTTCGTCACGCCGGCTTTGCGTGATGTCGCGGAACTCCCAGAGGATGTGCGGGCGCCCGGCCATCGGGATGATCTGCCCGGAGATCAGGTGCGGGCGCACTTCGGCCTTGAGGCGCAGATCGACCGGGAAATCGAGGGTCCGCCCGTGGCGCGTCAGTTCGTCGATCACCGCGCTGCGTTCGGCGGTGTCGGCCCACAGGCCGAGGGCCAGCGCCGTCTTGCCAATGGCGCCCTGGCGGGTGATGCCGGTGGCGCGGATCCAGGCCTCGTTGACGTCGACGATGCGGCCGGTGGCGGCTTCGGTAAAGGCCATGCCGTTGCTGGCAACGTTGAAGATGATCGCGTAGTCGATGCCGGCCATCGGCTGCGGGCTGGCGGGGAGCGTGTTTTCCATGGCGTTCAGGCGAAGCTGATTTTTTGCCGGCGGGCGATTTCGGCGTCGTCCAGGCGATAGAGGGCATCGAGGAAATGCATCTGGAAACTGCCCGGCCCGCGTGCCTCGGCTGCGGCCATTTCGCCGGCGATGCCGGTGATCGCCATGGCCGCGGTCGCCGCCGCGAAGGGCGAGGCGGCGACGGCCAGGCAGGCCCCGGACAAGGCGCTGGCCGTGCACCCCATGCCGGTGACGCGGGTCATCATCGGGTGGCCGTTGGCGACCCGGGCGACGCGCTCGTCGGCGACGATCAGGTCGATCGCGCCGCTGACCGTGACCACGCAGCCGAGCGAACGGGACAGCGCCTGGGCATCGGCGGCTGCTTCGTCCGGCGTGTGCAGGCTGTCCACCCCCTTGGTGGCGCTGCCGGCGTGGCGCAGGGCGCGGATTTCCGAGGCGTTGCCGCGGATCAGGGTCGGCGGCGCACTGCGGATCAGGGCCTGGGCCGTTTCGGTCCGATAAGCCGTGGCACCGCAGCCGACCGGGTCGAGCACGATGGGAATGCCCCGGCTGGCGGCTGTTTTCGCCGCCCGGTGCATGGCTTCGACCCAGGGCGGGCTGAGCGTGCCGATGTTGATGACGAGCGCCCGGGCCAGCCCGGCCATCGCCTCGATTTCCTCGCCGGCATGGGCCATGACCGGCGAGGCGCCGAGCGCCAGCAGGGCGTTGGCCGTGGTGTTCATGACCACGTAGTTGGTGATGTTGTGGATCAGCGGCGCGTCGGCCCGGATTCTGGAAAGCAGGTTTTCGCTCATGCGACCCCCGTCTGGATGTTATCGGTCAGCGGCCGGCGGGAATTCCCCATTCCTCATTCCCTTGGTGCCGGATGGCTGATGTCTCGTATCGGAAAATAGTAGCAGGACTGGCCGGATATGGCGCCCGCGAATGCCGGAGCGGCGACGAAAACGGGTAAATGCTACGGTCAGGCGGAAAAAAGGCCAAAATCGCATTTTCTCCGTTTTATTCTGCGCCGGATTTATCGCATGACCTTCCTGCCCGCCAGCTGTCGCCAGCTTCTGCTCTGCCTCGCCGCCGATGGCGAGGCGACCGGCGGCCGCCTGCAGCGTTTCGTGCGTCAGCCGGCCGGGCCATGGCAGGCGGCGGGAGCGGCCATGCCGGTCATGCTCGGTCGCGCCGGGCTGGCCTGGGGGCGCGGATTGCATGCGCCGCTGGCCGGCGGCTTGCCGGATAAACGCGAGGGCGACGGCCGGGCGCCGGCTGGCGTTTTTTCGATCAGCGAACTATTCGGCACTGCCGCGCCGGACAGCGCCTTCGCCAGCGCCGCCAAGCTGCCCTATCGGCGAGCCACAGCTGATCTAAAGGCGATCGACGACCCCGCCTCGGCCCACTACAACCGGATCGTCGACCAGTCGAAGATCGCCCGGCCCGACTGGACTTCGTGCGAGGACATGCTGCGCACCGACGATCGCTACACCATCGGCGCCGTGGTCGCCCACAACAGCGATCCAGTCGTGCCGGGCGCCGGGTCGTGCATCTTCCTGCACGTCTGGGCGGCGTCGGGCGTGCCGACGGCCGGTTGCACGGCGATGGCCATCGCCGACATGAGCGCAATCGCCGGCTGGCTGGATGGCGCGGCGTCGCCGCTGCTGGTCCAGTTGCCGCGGGCCGAATACGAGCGCTGGCGAGAAGCCTGGGGCTTGCCAGCGGCTGTTTAGCCGAGCGGCTTGGGGGGCGACGGGTTGTGTATGCGGATGGTGTTTTTTCCGGCCTCTTTGGCTTGGTACATGGCGGCGTCCGCCCGTTTCAGCACGGCGTTGACATCGTCTCCGGTGCCGTTGAACAGCGTCAGGCCAATGCTGGGGGTGCTCGCGTAGCTGAGGTCTTCCCGGAGTTGATAGACCTGGTTCAGCCGCTCCAGGATCACCTGGCAGACCCGGGTCGCATCGATAAGGGCTGTTTCCGGAGCTTCCGCCAGGTTTTCGAGGATGACGATAAATTCGTCGCCGCCCAGCCGGGCGACGGTGTCCTGGGAGCGCACGCATTTCAGCAGGCGTTCGGATACATGCATCAGCAGCACGTCGCCCATGGCATGCCCATGCTGGTCATTGAGCTGCTTGAAACGATCCATGTCGAGAAAGATCAAGGCGCCGTGCGCCCTGCTGCGCTGATTCTTGAGGATGGCCTGCTGGAGCCGGTCGAGCGATAGCCGACGATTGGGCAGGTTGGTCAGGGCATCGTAAAAAGCCAGTTTGTGGATTTCCGCTTCATTGCGCTTGCGCTCATCGATATTGGTCACGCTGCCCACCATCCGCTCCGGTGAACCATTGGCCTGGCGGGAAACGACGCTGCCGCGGTCGGATACCCAGATGTATCGCCCGTCTTCGTGGCGCAGGCGATACTCCGCGTGGTAGGGCGTGCCGTGCTGCAAGGCCTGGTTGAGCGATTTGCGCACCGACAGGGCATCGTCGTCGTGAATCCGGTTGGAGTATTCCTCGACAGGGTGGGACAGGTACTTTTCATCCAGTCCCAGCATCCGGCACCACCTCGGGTTGTGGCTGACTTCGCCGGTCGCTATCGACCAGTCCCAGATGCCCTCGCCGGTGGCGTTCATGACCAGTCGCAGGCGTTCTTCACTGGCCTTGAGATCTTGCTCCATGCGGGTCAGGCGCAAAATGTTCCGGATGCGATGGCGCACCAGTTCAACCTTGATCGGCTTCGTGATGTAGTCTGCGGCCCCCAGTGAGAGTCCCGCCACTTCGCTCTCCAGATCCGAGATCGCGGTCACGAAAATGATCGGGGTGTGGAGCAGCGCAGGAACATTGCGGAAGCGCCGGAAAGTCTCGTAGCCGTCCACTTCGGGCATCATGATGTCGAGCAGTACCAGGTCCGGCGGTGATGCCTTGGCCAGCTTCACCCCCTCCGGTCCGGATGCCGCCAGTTGCAGGTCGAACTCGCCTTCGAGCGCTGTCGCCAGCAAAAAGAGGTTTTCCGGCGTGTCGTCGATCAGCAGGATTTTGGGCCGTTTATTGATGGGCATGATGAATCACCTTGAAAGGGTAGAGGCCAACGCGTTGAGATCGCTTAAGGCCTGGTCGAAATTCATCGCCTTGAGCGCCTTGGCGATGGACTCGACATTGGTTTCCAGGGACGTCCTGGCGACCGCCGATTTCAAAGCCTTGATGCGGCCGAAGGCATCGAATTTTCGATCGCGGAGCAGGGGAGTCAGCTCGGCAATCAAGCGCTCAAGCATGGCCGTGTCGAGTGGCGTTTCGGCGATGGAGTCAGTGGCCTTTTCGGGGGCGGCGCGCAGAGGCGTTCGTTCAAACGGAAGATGCTTCTCCAGATGCTTGATCAGGATGGCCTGCTCGATCGGCTTGGTGATGAAATCGTTGATTCCCGTCAGTTCGCATTTTTGGCGGTCTTCCTCATAGGCGCTTGCCGTGATCGCGATCATCGGCGTCGGCTTCTGGCCGCGGGTCTCCTGCCAATGCCGGATTTGTCCTGCGGCATCGATACCGTCCAGTCGTGGCATCGCGATGTCCATCAGGATCAAGTCGAAATGCCGGCCGCTGGTGACGGCGTGCACCGCCTGGATGCCATCTTCGGCAATGGTGATGGTGATTCCCAGTTTGTTCAGTAGCGAGGCAAGCACCGTGCGGTGGACATCATTGTCCTCGACCAGCAGGATGTGCCCGGAAAGCTGCGTCGACGTTGCCTCTTTGGCGTCATTCGCCCCCGCTTCCGTCGGCGCGGTATCGGAATGCAATACTTCGACGCGAAACCAGAAGCGCGAACCTTTGCCCAATTCGGACTCAACGCCCGCATCGCCCCCCATGATTCTCGCCAGCTTTTTCACGATCGACAGACCCAGTCCGCTTCCCCCTTGTTGGCGCGTCGTCGAGTTGTCGATTTGAGAGAAGGGCCTGAATAGTTCATGCAGCTTTTCCGGGGGAATGCCGACGCCGGTATCGATGACCGAAAACTCCAGATACCGCGCCTTCCCGGGGGATGGGCATTCCTCGACGGTGACCAGGATCGTGCCGTTGGCAGTAAATTTGACGGCATTGCTGATCAGGTTCGACAGCATCTGGTGCAAGCGGATGGTGTCGCCAATGTAGTAGGCATTGGCAGCAAGCGAGCTTTTCCAGGCGAGCTTGATGTTCTTGTTTTGGGTGGGCAGTGAAAACAGTTGTACGGCCCTGCCCAGCAAATCCGTTGGCGAAAACGGCGTCGTCAGGATTTCGAGCTTTCCAGCCTCCACTTTCGACAGATCCAGGATGTCGTTGAGCAGCGTCAGCAGCACCTGGCCGGAGCGCAGGATGGTGTGGACATATTCCTGCCGGTCCTCCTCGCTCAGGCTTGAACTCAGCAGAATCTGGGCCATGCCGAGGATGCCGTTCATCGGCGTCCTGATTTCATGGCTCATCGCAGCCAGAAACTTGCTCTTGGCCTGGTTTGCCGTCTCGGCGATCTCTTTGGCGTGATAGAACTCGGTCACGTCGACCCGAAATCCGACGATATGGCCCAGTGCTGTTTTGCGTTCCCTGATCTTCAACCACCGGCCGTTATCCAGCCGCTGGATCAGTTCGCTTTCCCCGCTCCGGTGGTGGGTCAGCCTCTCGGCCACCCATTCATCGATACGCCCGGCGGCCTCCTTGTATTGGCCGCGTTCGGCGCCGTAGCGAAGAATTTGTTCGAAGGTGTTGCCAACCTTGATCACCGGTGCCGATGTCGCGTAGAGCTGCCGGTACTTTTCGTTGCAGAAGGCCAGCCGGTCTTCCGTGTCATAGACCACAAAGGCTTCGCCGATGGTATCGATTGCCGACTGGAGCAGCGTTTCGCGTTCCAGCATTTGTATCTTGGTCTGTGCCAGATCCTGTTCGGCAATTTTCCGCTCGGTAATGTCCTGCAGCGTTTCAATGGCACCGACGATCGCTCCGTTATCGTCACGCAGGGGCGTAGCCGTAAAAAACAGCCAGCGGCCGCCACCCGGAAAGTTGGGGAAATAGTCTTCGGCCTCGATGGCGTTGGGGACGATTTTTGAGTATTGGTATTTGCCGCCATAATATTTGGCGACCAGCTCTTGCCCTTTGTCTTCAATGATCAGGTCCGCCAGCACCGGGCGTTGTTCCGGGTAAAAGGCTTTCCACTGGTTTTGGGTACCCACCATTTCAAAAGCCGGGGTGCCAATGATCAGTTCGCAGGCGTGGTTCCAGTGAGTGATCACATGGTCGGCGTTGAGTACGAAGGTTGGGACCGGGTTGCTGTCGAGCAACTGCTCCAGCGACACCTTGAGGATCGGCGGTAGATCAATCCAGTCGGGTGTTTCACCTGCTGGCTCGGCGGATGTGGATGCGGCTGACGGAGTGTTGGTGGGCATCGCGTTACCTCTGGCCGTGAAGGTGAGTGCCTTGTGTATATGTCAAATATACAAATTATGATTATTTTATCATCATTGTTAATTGTGCGCCATGAGTCGCTGCATGACGCTGCGGTGACAGCCGCCGGCCGGCCGGCTAGACTGGCGGCCTCGTCATCCTCACGTCACGCCGCCTGTGCTCAATAAAATCTGGGTCGCCTTCATCCTCGCCGGCTTTGTCGCGGCGGTGGTCCAGTTGCTGCAGGGCGACCTCGATGTCTTCACGCGGGTCTTGAACGGATTGTTCGATTCGGCCAAGACCGGCTTCGACATCTCGCTCGGCCTGGTCGGTGTCATGAGCCTCTGGCTGGGCATCATGAAGGTCGGCGAGAGGGGCGGCCTGATCGAAGTCTTCGGCCGCCTGGTGGCGCCTTTCTTCCGCCGCGTCTTCCCCGACATCCCGGCCGGCCACCCGGCCAGCGGCAGCATCGTGATGAACGCCAGCGCCAACATGCTCGGCCTCGACAACGCAGCGACCCCGCTCGGTCTGAAGGCGATGCGCGAGCTGCAGGAAATCAATCCCCAGAAAGATACGGCCAGCAACCCGATGATCATGTTCCTGGTCCTCAACACCGCCGGCATCACGCTGATCCCGACCTCGGTGATCGCCATCCGCCAGGCCATCGCCTTGAAGCAGGGCCTGGTCGGCTTCAACGCCGCCGATATCTTTTTGCCGACCCTGCTCGGCACCTTCGTCTCCTTCTGCGCCGGGCTGGTCGCGGTGGCGATCTGGCAGCGTATCAACCTGTTCTGCCGGCCGGTGCTCGCCTTCTTCGCCGGCTTCGCAGCGCTGCTCGGCGGGCTTTACCTGTGGCTGGGCGGCATGCCGGCCGAGCGCATGGCGCAGATGATCGGGCTGCTCGGCAGCGGCATCATCGTTTCCATCATCGTGCTCTTCGTCGCCGTCGCCGCCTGGCGCGGCATCGATGTCTACGAGAGTTTCGTCGAAGGCGCCAAGGAAGGCTTCGGCGTCGCCGTGCAGATCATTCCCTACCTGGTCGCCATGCTCGCTGCGATCTCGGTCTTTCGCAGCACCGGCGGCATGGACTGGCTGATCGGCGGCATCGGCAGCCTTGTGCTGGCGCTCGGCCTGAATGCCGATTTCGTCCCGGCGCTGCCGGTCGGCCTGATGAAGACGCTCTCCGGCAGCGGCGCCCGCGGCTTGATGGTGGACGTCATGACGACCTACGGCGTCGATTCCTTCCCGGCCAGGCTGGCGGCGATCATCCAGGGCTCGACTGAAACCACTTTCTACGTGCTGGCCGTCTATTTTGGCAGCGTCGGCATCACCAAGACCCGCTACGCCGTCGCCTGCGGCCTGATCGCCGACGCCGTCGGGCTGGTCGGCGCGATCCTGATCGGCTACGCCTTCTACCATTGAGCGTGCCAGGCAAATGCTACGGTCGCCGGCAAAAATCGGCGAAAATTGAAATTTCCGGCCGACCCGTCTCCCCGTGTCCAAACTCGTATTCCTGAACAAGCCCTACGGCGTCCTCAGCCAGTTCACCCCGGAGGGCAAGTGGCGGGCGCTCGATGAGTTCATCCCGGTCAAGGACGTTTACGTCGCCGGTCGCCTGGACGCCGACAGCGAGGGGCTGCTGATCCTGACCGACGACGGCAAACTGCAGGCGAAGATCGCCGACCCCAAACACAAGCTGGTCAAGACCTATTGGGCGCAGGTCGAGGGCGTGCCCGACGAGGCGGCGCTGGACAAGCTGCGTGCCGGCATCCAGCTCTCCGATTTCAAGGCGCAGCCGGCCAAGGTGCGCCGCATCGACGAACCGGCCGGCCTCTGGCCACGCGACCCGCCGATCCGCTTCCGGGCGGCGATCCCGACCGCCTGGCTGGAAATCCGCATCGCCGAGGGCAAGAACCGCCAGGTCAGGCGGATGACAGCGGCCATCGGTTATCCTACGCTCCGCCTGATCCGTGCCGCCATCGGGGCGGCGACGGTGGACGGCCTGGCGCTCGGGCAATGGCGGCAGATCGACGGCAGCTACCAGGATTTGCAAGGAAAAATCAATGAATAAGCAGCTCATCGGCGGCTTGGCCGCCCTGTTTCTCAATGCCGCGGCCTGGGCGCAGGGCGCCATGCCGGTCATGGAGCTGACGGCCGGTTTTCACCGCATCGAGGCGGAAGTCGCCGCTTCCGACCGGGATCGCCAGGTCGGCCTGATGAATCGCCGCGAAATGCCGCCGCAGCGCGGCATGCTGTTCGTCTTCGACCACGAGAACACCCACTGCATGTGGATGCGCAATACGCTGCTGCCGCTGTCCGTGGCCTTCGTCGACGCCAAGGGCGTGATCATCAACATCGAGGACATGAAGCCGCAGACCGACGACAACCACTGCGCCAAGGTACCGGCCCGCTACGCGCTGGAAATGAACGTCGGCTGGTTTGCCCAGCGCGGCATCAAGCCGGGCATGAAGCTGGGCGGCATCGACAAGGCCCCGCGTCCGCACTGATGAAACGCAGCAAATGGCGGGCGCGCCTGGATGGCGGCGCCTGCGACCCTCACCTGCGTTCCTGGCTGACCGAGCCGGATTCGCTGACGGCGCGCTGCCAGCGGGCGTGCACCGATTTTCGCGTGCGCGTGTTGCGCTATGGCAAGGGCCGGGCGCTGGCCGACGAGTCGACCAGCGGCGAGGTCGGGCGCGGCCTGGCCTGGGTGCGCGAGGTCGCGCTCGAATGCGACGGCCGACCAGTCATCTTTGCCCATACCACGCTGGCGACTGCACCCAATGGCCGTCTCAGCCGCTGGATGGCCGGCCTTGGCAACCGCTCGCTCGGTTCGCTGCTGTTCACCTATCCCGGCTTCGAGCGCGGCGCCATCGAGTTCCTCCGTCTCGATGCCCGTCATCCGCTCTACCGCCGCGCCGCCGCCCTCGGCGAGGTTGGCGCCACGCTGTGGGCGCGTCGTTCGCTGCATCGTTTGGGCAGGCAGCAGGTGCTGGTCACCGAGGTCTTCCTGCCGGCAATCCGCGCCTGCAAGTAAGCCCGCTGAGCGAAAAGGATTCTTTCGTTGCGCGGTAAAGCTTCTGTTACATCAGGACGATCTGCGGACTGGTCCTGGCCAGCAACCTCGGCGGTGTCGGGCGCTAGCTGCCCGATCAACTGATGCAAAGAGCAGTAAGGCAAAGCGGCGTGCGTCATGGTGGAATGCTACGGTCAGCCGGAAATATTGCCCAAAATCGAAATTCTTCTGAATGAAAAAAGGGCGCTTCCGAGGGAGCGCCCTTTTGCTGACTGGCGTTGTGCGATCAGGCGAAGTTGGCTTCGACGAAGGACCAGTTGACCAGGTTGTTCAGGAAGGTCTCGACGAACTTCGGACGCAGGTTGCGGTAGTCGATGTAGTAGGCGTGTTCCCAAACGTCGACGCAGAGCAGGGCCTTGTCGCCAGTGGTCAGCGGGGTGCCGGCGGCGCCCATGTTGACGATGTCGAGCGAACCGTCAGCCTTCTTGACCAGCCAGGTCCAGCCGGAACCGAAGTTGCCGACGGCAGAGGTCTGGAAGGCGGTCTTGAAGGCGTCCAGCGAACCCCACTTGGCGTCGATGGCGGCAGCCAGGGCGCCGGTCGGGGCGCCGCCGCCGTTCGGCTTCATGCAGTTCCAGAAGAAGGTGTGGTTCCAGACCTGGGCGGCGTTGTTGTAGATGCCGCCGGCCGGGGCCTTCTTGACGATGGCTTCGAGGTCGAGGGCTTCGTATTCGGTGCCCTTGATCAGGTTGTTCAGGTTAACCACGTAGGCATTGTGGTGCTTGCTGTAGTGGTAGTCGAAGGTCTCGGCCGACATGTGCGGGGCGAGCGCGTCTTTGGCGTACGGCAGTTGGGGCAGTTGGTGTTCCATTTATGTTCTCCGTTGTATTGAAGGGGTGAAACGAAAATTCTAGTCAGCTTCGGGCGTCGCGACAACCTGCTTGACCGTGGCCGTGGCGGCGCCGCGGGCAAAGCTGAGATGCAGGGCGTCGCCGGGCTTGAGTGCCGTGGCGTCGCGGATGGCCCGCCCATCGGGGCCGATGGCAAGGGCATAGCCGCGGGTGAGGACTGCGTGCGGGTCAAGTTGTTTCAGACTGCTGCTCAGCGAATTAAGTTTCCCTGAATGTTGCGAAAGTGCCCAATTGGTCCGGTGGTCCAGGCGATAACGCAGGTGGGCGAGCCGGTCGGCCAGCTTGTCCAGCCGGGGGCGCGCCGTGCCCTGGCGCTGGCCAAGGGCGTCGAGCTGCAGGCGCGAACGTTCGAGCTGGTTGCGCTGGGCGCGCAGCAGACGGGCGCCCAGCGCTTCGGTGTCCTGGCGGCGCTGGCGCAGGCGTTCGGCCGGGTGGATCAGGCGGGCCGCCAGCCAGTCCAGGCGTTGCTCGCGGTCGGCCAGTCCGCGTTCGAGGCGGCGTTGCAGTTGTTCGTGCAGGCCGGCGAGCCGGCCCAGCAGGCCGGCGCGGTCGGGGCTGATTAGTTCGGCGGCGGCGGTCGGCGTCGGGGCGCGCAGGTCGGCGGCGAAGTCGGCGATGGTGAAATCGGTTTCATGACCAACGCCGGAAATGACTGGAATGGTTGAGGCGGCGATGGCGCGGGCGACGGCTTCCTCGTTGAAGGCCCAGAGATCTTCGATGCTGCCGCCGCCCCGGCACAGGATGGTCGCCTCGCAATCAGTGGCGGCGGCCTGGCCGAGCGCTTCGGCGATTTTGGCGGCGGCACCTTCGCCCTGGACGAGCGTCGGGAGGATGGTGATGCGCAGGTGCGGCGCCCGCCGGTGCAGGGTGGTCAGCACGTCGCGCAGGGCTGCCGCCTGCAGGCTGGTGACGATGGCGATGTGGCGGGGAAAGGCGGGCAGGGGCTTCTTGCGTTCGGCGGCAAACAGGCCTTCCTTTTCCAGTTGCGCCTTCTGGCGCAGGAAGCGTTCGAACAGGTCGCCCTGGCCGGCCCGGCGGATGGCCTCGACATTGAGCTGGAATTCGCCGCGCGGTTCGTAGAACGAGACCAGCGCCCGGGCTTCGATCTGCTGGCCGTTCTCCAGTCGCCAGCCGAGCAACTGAGCGCGGCTGCGCCACATCACGCAGCGCACCTGGGCGTTGGCGTCTTTCAGCGAGAAATAGACGTGGCCGGAGGCGGCGTAGGTCAGGTTGGAGATTTCGCCGCCGACCCAGGTCAGCGGGAAGGCGGATTCCAGGCAGTCGCGGACCAGGCGGTTGAGGCCGGAGACACTGAGGACGGAGTTGCTGACAGGCGTGGTCGGATTGGGCATCCCGGAATTGTAACGCGAGCGGGAAATTTCATGCCGGGTGTTGACAGCTGATGAGTTTGTTAGATTATTGATTTTAAAGAAATAAAATTGTATGCCTTGTTTTGTGGCAGAGCAGGAAAAGTCCTTTGCTGAGTAGGGTTTAGCGTTGTTGATGACAACTGATTCACAGACTTATCCACAGCTTTTGGGGATAAACCGCGCCAGCCGCGACATTTCGTCACTTGCTCTGCGAGAGGGGGCAGGGCAGAATTGCAGGCTAATTTTTCCACCAAGGACTCTCCTGTGTTCGAAATTGTTAAGGCGGCCGGTTGGCCCATTTGGCCGTTGTTGCTGGCTTCGGTTATTTCGGTGGCGCTGATCATCGAGCGTCTGGTTGCCCTGCGCCATTCCAAGGTGGTTCCGGCCGGTCTGCTGCAGCGCGCCGTTGGCGAGTTCAAGCGCGGTGCCAACAACGACAAGCTTCTTGAGGAGCTTGAACGCCATTCGCCGCTCGGCCGGGTGCTTTCCGCCGGCCTGCGCAACGTCAATGCCTCGCGCGAGATCATGAAAGAGTCGATCGAGGAATCCGGCTCGGCGGTCGCCCACGAGCTGAGCCGCTATCTGACGACGCTCGGCACCATCGCCTCGATCAGCCCGCTGATGGGCCTGTTCGGTACCGTGGTCGGGATGATCGAGATCTTCGGTTCCAATTCGCCGACCGGCGCCAACCCGATGCAACTCGCGCACGGCATATCCGTGGCCCTGTACAACACCGGCTTCGGTCTGGTCATCGCCATCCCTAGCATGATCTTCTGGCGCCACTTCCGCGCTCAGGTCGATGGCTTCGTCGTCGAAATGGAGCAGCAGGCCGTCCGCCTGGTCGAATACATGCACGGCGACCGGACCTGAGCCATGAATTTCCAGCGCGGACATGGCCGGGAAGAGCCGGAAATCAACCTGATTCCGATGATCGACGTGCTGCTGGTCATCATCATCTTCCTGATGCTGACCACCACCTACGCCAAGTTCTCGGGGCTGGAAATCAACCTGCCGACGGCCGATGCCAGCAAACAGGCCGAACAGCCCAACGAGGTCAATGTTGCGGTGACGGCAACCGGCCAGGTGCTGGTCAACAAGTCGCCGCTGACCGCGAACGACGTCAAGAGCATCGCCGATGGCCTGCGCCGCGCGGCCGGCGGCAAGGAAGACCCGCTGATCGTCATCAACGCCGACGCCAAGGCGACGCACCAGAGCGTGGTCGATGTTATGCAGGCGGCGCAGACGGCCGGTTATCCGCATATCTCTTTCGCCACCCAGAATCGCTGATGTTCTCTCGCTGGCTGCAGCGACAGTGGTTCGAACAACGCCGGCTGACGCCGGCGTTGTGGCTTTTGCTGCCGCTGGCCGGGCTCTACGCCCTGGTCAGCGCGCTGAATCGCCGGCTGGCCAGGCCGCAACGCCTGCCGGTGCCGGTCATCGTGGTCGGCAACATCATCGTCGGCGGCGCCGGCAAGACGCCGCTGACCCTCTGGCTGGCCGATCGGTTGCGCCAGCACGGCTGGCATCCGGGCATCGTCAGCCGCGGCTACGGCCGCAACGGTGACGAGGTCCGGCCGGTCACGGTCGATTCGCCGCCGGCCGAGGTCGGCGACGAACCGCTGTTGCTCGCCCGCCGCACCGGCGTGCCGGTCTGGGTCGGTCGCCGGCGCGCCGCCGCCGGCGCGGCGCTGCTGGCCGCTCACCCGGAAGTCGATGTCATCCTCTGTGACGACGGCTTGCAGCATTACGCCCTGGCCCGCGATGTCGAACTGCTCGTCTTTGATGGCCGTGGCGCTGGCAATGGCTGGCGCCTGCCGGTCGGCCCCTTGCGCGAGCCGCTGGCGCGAAATGCTACGGTCGATGCCATTATTTGCCAAAATTTGAAAAAAGCCGCCTTGCCGGCTGCCGCGCCGGCCTTCGAGATGCAGTTGCAGCCCGGCCGTTTCTATCGCCTCGATGATCCGCAGCAGACCTGCGCCGCTGAGGATTTGGCGGGGCGCGGCCGGCTCTACGCGCTGGCCGGCATTGGGCATCCCGAGCGCTTTTTCCGGACGCTGGAAGGGTTGGGCCTGCATTGCGAGACCCGCCCCTTTCCCGATCACCACCGCTACACGGCGAGCGATCTGGCCTTTGCCGCTGATGGCATCCTGCTGATGACCGAGAAGGATGCAGTAAAATGCGCGGGTCTGAAGGCGGGCGAGACCTGGATTCTTCCCGTCGAGGCCGAGCTGCCGCCGGCCTTCATTGAACTGATTTTGGAGAAACTCCGTGGACGCCAGGCTGCTTGATATTCTCGTCTGCCCGATTTGCAAGGGCAATCTCGAACACCGCAAGACCGAAAAGGAACTGGTCTGCAAACCCTGCAAACTGGCCTTTCCGATTCGCGACGACATCCCCATCATGCTCGAGGACGAGGCGCGCCAGCTGTCGGCGGACGAGCAGTAATGTCCGGCCTCGCCTTCAAGGTCGTCGTCCCGGCGCGCTACGCCTCGACCCGGCTGCCGGCCAAGCCGCTGCTCGATCTCGGCGGTAAGCCGATGGTCGTCCGGGTGGCTGAACGGGCCCGCCTGTCGGGGGCCGAGGAAATATGGGTGGCGACCGATCACCTGGAAGTCCGTGCCGCCGCCGAGGCGCATGAGGTGGCTGCGCTGATGACGCGCAGCGATCATCCGACCGGTACCGACCGCCTGGCCGAAGTCGTCGAGCAGCGTGGCTGGAGCGACGATACGATCATCGTCAACGTGCAGGGCGACGAGCCGCTGATTGAGCCCGAGGTCATCCTGCAAACCGCTCGCCAGCTGGCGGTCAGCGGTGCCGATATTGCGACCGTGGCGCACCCGATCACCGACGCCGCCGATTTCTTCAATCCGAACGTCGTCAAGGTCGTCTGCCGGGCCGACGGCGACGCGGCCTATTTCTCCCGGGCGCCGATTCCGTATGCCCGCGACCACTTTGCTCGCGAAGGCGGCGGCGAAACTCTGCCGGTCGATTTTCCGGCCTATCGCCACGTCGGCCTGTACGCCTACCGGGCCAGCTTCCTGCGCGCCTTTTCGGGGCTGACTGTAGCCCCCACCGAGTATTTCGAAGCGCTGGAGCAATTGCGCGCCCTGTGGCACGGCTACCGGATCAGCGTGACCTTGATCGACGCGGCCCCGGCGCCTGGCGTAGACACGCCCGAAGATGCCGAGCGGATGCGCAAATTGTTTGACCGTGTCTGAAATAGCGAGTAATTTTCCAGCATTAGACGACGGCCGGCACAAAGGCCGAAAACAAGAAATTTTCTAGACAAACCCGAGGGACTATTCATGAAGTTGATTCTGTTGGGCGCACCCGGCGCCGGCAAGGGAACGCAAGCTACTTTCATCTCCAAGCAGTTCGGCATTCCCCAGATTTCGACCGGCGACATGCTGCGCGCCCAAGTCAAGGCCGGCACTGCGCTCGGTCTTGAAGCCAAGAAGCACATGGACGCCGGCGGCCTGGTGCCGGATGCTGTCATCATCGGCATGGTCAAGGATCGTCTGACCCAGGACGACTGCAAGAACGGCTACCTGTTCGACGGCTTCCCGCGCACCATTCCGCAAGCCCAGGCCATGAAGGACGCCGGCGTGCCGATCGAGTTCGTGCTCGAAATCGACGTGCCGGACAGCGACATCGTCGAACGCATGGCTGGTCGCCGTGCCCACTTGGCCTCCGGCCGTACCTACCACGTCAAGTTCAACCCGCCCAAGGTCGAAGGCGTTGACGACGTGACTGGCGAGCCGCTGGTCCAGCGCGACGACGACAAGGAAGAAACCGTCAAGAAGCGCCTGGAAATCTATCATTCCCAAACCAAGCCGCTGGTCGACTTCTACAGCAAGTGGGCTGCGGAAGGCGACGCCAAGGCACCGAAGGTGCGCAAGGTGGCTGGTGTCGGCAATGTCGACGCCATTACCAAGAGCGTTTTCGAAGCCTTGAAATAAACGCGACAGATGGCGGCGAAAAATGCCTTCTACGCGCAGTCAGGGGGCGTCACCGCCGTCATCAACGCGACGGCGTGCGGCCTGATCCAGGAAGCGCGCCGGCATCCCGAAAAAATCGGGAAAGTGTTTGCCGGGCGCGATGGCATCATCGGTGCCCTGACTGAAGACCTGATCGACACCAGCCTCGAATCCGATGCTGATATCGCCCGCCTGCGCCACACGCCGGGCGGCGCCTTCGGCTCCTGTCGTTACAAGCTGAAAAGCCTGGAACAACACCGGGCGCAATACGAGCGCCTGATCGAAGTCTTCAAGGCGCACGACATCGGCTATTTCTTCTACAACGGCGGCAACGATTCAATGGATACCGCTTGGAAGGTCTCGCAGATCGCCGAGAAGATGGGCTATCCGGTGGTTTGCGTCGGCGTGCCGAAGACGGTCGATAACGACCTGCCGCATACCGATTGCTGCCCGGGTTTCGGTTCGGTCGCCAAGTATGTCGCGACCTCGATCCGCGAGGCTGGTTACGACGTTGCCTCGATGGCGCGTACCTCGACCAAGATATTCGTCCTCGAGGTCATGGGGCGCCATGCCGGATGGATCACCGCCGCCTGCGGCCTGGCTTCCGAAAATGTCGGCGAGCCGCCGCACATCCTGCTCTTCCCCGAGGTGCCCTTTGATCCGGAACGTTTCCTGGCCCGCGTCGACGAGTGCGTCAAGCAGTACGGCTACTGCACGGTAGCCGTCTCGGAAGGCCTGTCCGATGCTGCCGGCAAACTAATCGCCGAATCCGGCACCAAGGATGCCTTCGGACATTCCCAGCTGGGTGGTGTTGGCCAGGTTGTCGCGCAACTGATCAAGGACAAGCTGGGCTACAAGTATCACTGGGCACTGGCCGATTATCTGCAACGCTCCGCCCGCCATCTGGTGTCGCGGACCGACCTTGAGCAGGCTCACGCGCTGGGCGTTGCCGCAGTTGACCTCGCCTTGCAGGGCAAGAATGCAGTCATGGCGACCATCCGTCGCCTGGCCGATGCTCCCTATCGATGGGAAATCGGCGATGCGCCGCTGGCGGAGATCGCCAACGTCGAGCGCAAGATGCCCCCCGAGTTCATTTCAGCCGACGGATTCCACATTACCGACGCCTGCCGGACCTATCTTCAGCCTTTGATCGAAGGCGAGGAGCCGCCGCCATATCGCAACGGTCTGCCGGATTACGTTCGTCTGAAAAATATTGCCGTAACCAAGAAACTGGAGACATTCATCATCTGATTTTTTGTTAACCAAGGAGGGGGAGTAATGAGTACAGCGTTGTTACTGGCGCTTGGTTGCGCCGTGTTGGCAGTCCTGTATGGCTGGATCTCCAGTCAACAGATCCTCGCGTTGCCTGCCGGCAACGAGCGTATGCAGCAAATCGCCAAAGCCATCCAGGAGGGGGCGGAAGCGTATCTGAGCCGGCAATACAAGACCATCGCCATGGTTGGCATCATTCTCTTCTTCGTCATCGGGCTGGTTCCCAAGCTCGGTTGGTTGACGGCCTTCGGGTTCCTGATCGGCGCCGTTCTCTCTGGCGCCGCCGGGTTCATCGGCATGAACGTTTCGGTTCGGGCCAATGTCCGCACGGCCGAAGCGGCGCGCGGGGGCATTGCGCCGGCACTGGATGTGGCCTTCAAGGGCGGGGCGATTACCGGCATGCTGGTGGTCGGTCTGGGGCTGATCGGCGTTGCCGGTTATTTCGCCTTCCTCAAGTCGATCAACGGCGCCGGGGCCGACCTGCACCATGTCATCGAACCGCTGGTCGGTTTGGCCTTCGGCTCCTCGTTGATTTCCATCTTTGCCCGTCTTGGCGGCGGCATCTTCACCAAGGGCGCCGACGTCGGTGCTGACCTGGTGGGCAAGGTCGAAGCCGGTATTCCCGAGGACGACCCGCGCAATCCGGCGGTGATCGCCGACAACGTTGGCGACAACGTTGGTGACTGCGCCGGTATGGCCGCCGACCTGTTCGAGACCTATGCGGTGACCGTGGTGGCGACCATGGTGCTGGCGGCGCTGATCATCAAGACGGCGACCGGCCTCGGCGAAAATCTGGTGCTCTATCCGCTGGCGCTGGGCGGCGTCTCGATCATCGCTTCCATCGTCGGCTGCTATTTCGTCAAGGCGACCGAAGGCGGCAAGATCATGGCCGCCCTGTACCGTGGCCTGATCGTCGCCGGTGTGCTGGCCCTGATTTTCTATTATCCGGTCACCTCCTGGCTGATCGGCTCCGGTGCGACGCTGCCCGATGGCACGGTGATCAATACTATGACCATGTTTGGTTGTTCGGTCGTTGGCCTGGTGCTGACCGCTGCGCTCGTCTGGATCACAGAGTATTACACCGGTACCGATTACGCGCCGGTCAAGCACGTTGCGGCTGCCTGTCAGACGGGCCACGCGACCAACATCATCGCTGGTATCGGCGTCTCGATGAAGGCCACTGCGCTGCCGGTTCTCTCGGTCTGTGCAGCCATTTATGCGGCCTTTGCCATGGGCGGCCTGTTCGGTATCGCCATCGCTGCGACCTCCATGCTCTCGATGGCCGGTATCGTCGTGGCCCTGGATGCCTATGGCCCGATCACCGACAACGCCGGCGGTATTGCCGAAATGGCCGAACTGCCGAAGGAAGTGCGTAACGTCACTGACCCGCTGGATGCCGTCGGCAACACCACCAAGGCGGTTACCAAGGGTTATGCCATCGGCTCCGCCGGTCTGGCTGCCCTGGTGCTGTTCGCTGACTACACCCATGGTCTGGAAGCGGTCTCGGGCAAGATCTTTACCTTCGATCTGTCGAACCACCTTGTGATCATCGGTCTCTTCATCGGCGGCCTGATTCCCTTCCTGTTCGGCGCCATGGCCATGGAAGCGGTCGGTCGTTCCGCCGGTGCAGTCGTGGTCGAGGTGCGGCGCCAGTTCAAGGAGATTCCGGGCATCATGGAAGGTACGGCCAAGCCGGACTACTCCCGTGCGGTGGATATGCTGACCGTGGCGGCGATCAAGGAAATGATGATTCCATCCATCCTGCCGGTGGCTGTGCCTATCGTGGTTGGTCTGGCCCTCGGGCCGGTCGCCCTGGGGGGGCTGCTGGTTGGTACCATCGTGACCGGCCTGTTCGTCGCCATTTCGATGACGACGGGGGGCGGTGCCTGGGACAATGCCAAGAAATACATCGAAGATGGTCATTTCGGTGGCAAGGGTTCGGATGCCCACAAGGCAGCGGTGACTGGCGATACGGTCGGTGACCCGTACAAGGATACGGCCGGCCCAGCCGTTAATCCGCTGATCAAGATCATCAACCTGGTTGCCCTGTTGATTGTTCCGCTGATCGCCTGAGATAGCTGTTTCACAAAAAAAGGCGGCCGAGGCCGCCTTTTTACATTTCTTTGATCTGTATCTTGTTAGCCAAGCTAGAATCGCGAAAAAAGTTGGGAGTGGCATGAGCGACATATCAAGCAGATCTGCCGGAGGCGGCGTTTCCGGGGTGCGGGAAGATATCCTTCATCATGACCCTCTTTTGGATTGCCTGGTCGAATTGACACGCATTCATGGTCGTCCGAGCACACGCGCTGCTTTGGTCGCGGGCCTGCCACTTGAGAAAGGGGTTTTGTCCCCGTCCTTGTTCGGGAGAGCCGCCGGCCGCGCTGGCCTCTCGGCCAAGGTGATTCGCCGTCCGCTCGATCGCATCGATGATCTGCTTCTTCCGGCCGTTCTTCTGCTGGCCAACGAGGAGGCTTGTGTCCTGCTCGGCTGGGACGAGACCGGGCAAACGGCCCGACTGCTTTTCCCGGAGACCGGACAGGGTTCGGTCCAGATGTCGCGTGAGGCGTTGGCCGAGCGTTATTCCGGCATCGCTATTTTTTCCCGGCCGCATTTCAGGTTTGACAAGCGGACCCCGCAGGTCGGTGATGTCAAGCTTCGTCATTGGTTTTGGGGAGCTTTGGCTGATCAATGGCTGGTCTATCGCGACGTTCTCGGCGCGGCGCTGCTGATCAACATGATGGCGCTGGCCATGCCGTTGTTTACGATGAATGTCTATGATCGCGTGGTTCCCAATCGGGCGATCGAAACGCTTTGGATGCTGGCCTTGGGCGTGATTCTGGTTATTGGCGTGGACATGGCCCTGCGTTCGTTGCGGGGTTATTTTCTTGACTTGGCGAGCGCGCGCATCGATATGCAGCTATCCGCCAGAATCATGGAGCGGGTGCTTGGTGTGCGGATGGAGGCCCGCCCGGCTGCGGTAGGGGCGTTTTCGTCCAACTTGCGATCATTCGAGTCGGTGCGTGATTTCATCACATCGGCTTCGGTAACCGCGTTTATCGATTTGCCTTTTGCGCTGTTGTTCGTGTTGGTGATCGCGCTTATCGCCTGGCAATTGATCATTCCTGTGCTGCTGGCCATCGTTCTGGTTGTTGTTTATGCCTACGTCCTTCAGCACAAGATGCATGCCTTGTCGGAGTCGACCTATCGGGCTTCCGCTCTGCGCAATGCGACCTTGATTGAAAGCTTGACCGCTTTGGAGACCATCAAGACCCAAGGAGCCGAAGGGGTGATGCAGTCAAAGTGGGAAAAAAGCGTTGCTTTTGTCTCCCGGGTGAATAACCAGATGCGCTTTCTGTCTGCAGCAGCGACGACCGGGGCGATGGAGATTCAACAGATCGTCAATGTTGTGGTCGTGATTGCAGGGGTATACCTGATCGGGGACGGCAAGCTCAGCATGGGGGGGCTTATCGCCTGCACCATGCTGACGTCGCGGGCGATCGCTCCGCTGGGTCAAATGGTGGGCCTGCTAATGCAGTACCACAACGCCAAAGTGGCGCTCGGTTCGCTTGAGCAGGTCATGCAGAATCCTGTGGAGCGACCGGCAGATGCCAATTTCGTCCATCGCCCTGAACTGAAAGGGAATATCGAGTTTCAGGATGTTGTTTTCAACTATCCGAATTCCCAGGTCGCCGCATTGAAGGGCCTCAACTGCCGAATCAATGCCGGTGAGAAGGTTGTCGTGATCGGGCGTATCGGTTCGGGCAAAACCACTTTGCAGAAACTCCTGCTGGGTTTGTACCAACCGACAGCAGGGGCAGTCAGTGTCGACGGCGTGGATCTCCGTCAACTCGATCCGGCCGACTTGCGACGCAACATCGGCTATGTGGCACAGGATGTCACGCTGTTTTACGGCACATTGCGCGACAACATCGCCATCGGTGCACCCTACGCGGAGGATTCGGCCATTGTCGCGGCGGCCGAGGCGGGCGGGCTGACCGATTTCGTCAATCGCCATCCGGACGGTTTTGACATGATGATCGGCGAACGGGGTGATTCGCTGTCGGGTGGGCAGCGTCAAGGCGTGGCGATTGCCCGCGCATTCCTGATGGACCCCCCTATCCTGTTGCTCGACGAGCCAACCAGTGCGATGGACTTTACGTCGGAGCAACAATTCAAGGAGCGGCTCCGTCAGATTGCTGCCCACAAAACCGTATTGATAGTGACACATAGAAATAGTCTTCTCGACTTGGCGACCCGGGTGATTGTTGTTGACGACGGGCATATCGTCGCCGACGGTCCTCGAGATCAGGTAATTCAGGCGTTGCAAAGCGGCCGCGTTGGGAGGGCATCGTGAGTCGCCTCAAGGTCTTGCTAAATGCAACGCATGGCTGCCTGGAGAGGCTTGCCCAAAGAGTGGCGCCTTGGGTCGAGAGAATTCTTGGTCGCCTGCCGAATCGTGAAGAAATCGAGGCGGTTGATTTTGCAACCGACGCCGATCTTGCCATGCTGCGCCAGGAGCCTCTGCGAGCCCGTGTCCTGTTGCGTACGATTGGGATCGTTGTTGTTTTGTTTCTATTGTGGGCGGCAGTGGCTCAGCTTGATGAAGTCACCCGTGGTGAAGGCAAGGTAATCCCTTCCAAACAACTTCAGGTTCTGCAGAGTATTGACGGCGGCCTAGTGTCTGAAATCCTGGTCAAGGAGGGGGATGTCGTAAATCCCAATCAATTGTTGATAAAAATCGACGAAACAAGGTTCGTCTCTTCGGTCAAGGAGAATCAGGCCCAGTATCTCGGTTTGGTGGCGAAAGCCGCGCGGCTCAGGGCAATTTCGGAAGGAAAGCCGTTTGTGCCGCCGCCAGACGTCTTGAAGGCAGATCCGTCGATTGTTCAACAAGAGCGGCAGTTTTTTGAGGCGAGAAATGATGAGTTGAATGCAGCAATATCAATTGCTCGCCAACAGTTGGCACAACGTCATCAGGAGCTGAATGAAGCGCAAGCTAAAAAGTCGCAAGCGGCACAGGGTTACGATCTGACCTCGAAAGAACTGTCTGTTACCCGCCCTCTGATCAGTTCAGGGGCTGTTTCGGAGGTTGAATTGTTACGACTGGAGAGGGATGTATCCCGGTATCGCGGCGAGCGAGAAATGGCCTCTGCACAGATTTCGAGAATTCAGGCAGCAATCAACGAGGCTCAACGCAAGATAGAGGAGGTCGAATTGACCTTCCGCAATGAAGCCAGCAAGGAACTCTCCGAAACCATGGCCAAACTAAATAGTTTGGCTGAAGGAAGCGTTGCTCTCTCGGACCGGGTTAAGCAATCCTCCATTCGCTCTCCGGTCAAGGGGACTGTAAAACGCTTGCTGGTTAATACGGTGGGTGGAGTGGTTCAGCCCGGTAAGGACATGATAGAAATCGTTCCGCTGGAAGATGCGCTATTACTGGAAGCGAAGGTTCAACCCAGAGATATTGCTTTCCTGCGCCCTGGGCAGCCAGTCATGGTTAAGTTCACTGCCTATGACTTTTCCATCTACGGAGGACTCGACGGAACGCTTGAGCATATTGGTGCCGATTCCGTAATGGATGAAAAGGGAAATGCTTTTTATACGGTACGGGTGCGTACCAGCAAACCTGGCTTTGGCGATGCCAACCTGCCTATTATTCCCGGCATGGTTGCCGAGGTGGATATTCTTACTGGCAAGAAAAGCGTTCTCGCCTATTTAATCAAACCAGTACTGCGCGCCAAGAGTGTGGCATTGACGGAACGCTGATGAATCATTGGATTATTGACCGGGATCTCGTCCCGTTGCGATCCTGGATCGATGCATTCCCGCAGGTCAAGATGCTGCACCCCGCCGAAATAGACGCGTTTTCTAATGTGGAGCCGGGAGTTTTTTGGTGCCGCCAACGCGCTAACGAAACGGTCGATAGTGCCTTGCGACAAATAAGCCTTCGTTCTGGCCAGTTGGTTGTCGTGCTCGCCGATGATCCAGATGATTCAATTGTTTCAGAGGCGTTGGCTCTTGGTGCATCGGGATGCTGCAACACATATGCAGCTCCCGAAGTCCTTCGTCAGGTAGCGCTGGTCGTACAAAACGGCGGCTTGTGGATTGGGCAGGAAATGCTTCGGCGCCTCGTTGGAGGCACGTCCCGCATTTTGGGATCGCGTTCCATTGCACAACAAAAAAATGAATGGTCGGCCGTACTGTCTGATCGCGAAACACAGGTGGCTCGTCTTGTCGCAAGTGGTGCAAGCAACAGGGAAATAGCGGAGAAGCTGTTAATCACCGAGAGAACCGTCAAAGCTCATCTATCTGCAGTATTCGAAAAGCTCGGTTTGCGCGACCGGCTACAGCTCTCGCTGAAAATCAATGGATTGGACCCCTAATCCTTAAACGTGAGATTTTTCACGAATTTCATCAGGATTGTACTTTGGTTCAATAGCTTGTTGGAATTGATACATTTACACTTTTGGTATTGCTAATAAGTGTCTGGAGTATCGCCGTGGCTCAAGCTCAATTTGTCGCTAAAGTTTCCGTTCTTTCAGGTCAGGCCTTTGCCCGAGATGAAGCCGGAAATTCACGCCGCCTAAAATTGGGTGATGCGATTCGCGAAGGCGAGAGCGTTGCGGCTACAGATGGCAGCAAACTGGTACTTGCCCTCGTAGATGGGCGTGAGCTGACTGTCCGCTCTGGTGAAACAGCTAGGCTTGATGCTGAAGTTGTGGCGCAAGTGCCTCCTGATGCAGTCGATAGTGCTGTAAGCAATAACCAGCAAGGCTTCCAGAAGGTTGTGGAGGCATTGAAGTCTGGCAGTGATCTTGATGCCTTGCTGGATGAAGAAGCGCCGGCAGCAGGTCTCGTCGGTCAGGGCGGGAATGAAGGGCATACCTTCGTTGAATTGTTGCGTATCGTTGAAACCGTCGATCCCTTGGCCTTCCAGTTCGGCACCAGTCGAGGTCTAGCAGTCGAGACCGTTGATGGGGCACCCGTGCTTTCGGGTGAAATCGGCGATCCTGCCATCGACATTCCGGACAGCAACCACCCGGGCGCTGCCGATGGTGACAAGACCGTCGCCGAAACCGACGGACCGATCGCTGGCAACTTCACGATCAGCGCCCCGGCCGGCCTGGGCAGCCTGAGCGTGGGAGGCGAGAACTTCACCGCCGCCCAACTGGCCGACCCGGCCTACCTGGCCGCCCACCCGATCAACAGCGGCGAAGGCCAGCTGGTGCTGACCGGCTACAACCCGACGACCGGCGTCGTCAGCTACACCTACGACCCCGCCGTACAAAACCACAACGGCGACGTCCTCGATGCCATCCCGGTCATCGTCACCGACGTCCTGGGCCACAACACCCCGGGCAGCCTGGACATCACCCTCACCGACAGCCTGCCGGTGGCCCAAGCCGACACCAACGCCGTCACGGAAGACACGGCCCTGGTCGCCAACGGCAACGTCCTGGTCGGCGCCGGCGCCGACACGGTCGGTGCCGACGTTAATGCCACGCCGGTGACCCCGGTCAACGTGGCCCTGAGCTACGGCAACCTGGTGCTCAATGCCGACGGCAGCTACACCTACACGCTGAACAACGCCGACCCGGCGGTCAATGCGCTGAACGACGGCCAGAGCCTGACCGACAGCTACACCTACACCCTGACCGACGGCGACGGCAGCAGCACGACGGCGACCCTGAGCATCACCATCAACGGCCACACCGACGGGCTGCCGAGCGTGGACATTCCGGACAGCAACCACCCGGGCGCTGCCGATGGTGACAAGACCGTCGCCGAAACCGACGGACCGATCGCTGGCAACTTCACGATCAGCGCCCCGGCCGGCCTGGGCAGCCTGAGCGTGGGAG